>Ga0157364_1005884_pt1 | contig 12542 bp, 9 predicted proteins | sample AttsexASBM2_FD_111476 | JGI IMG/M metagenome (GOLD analysis project Ga0157364, IMG submission 111476) | Fungus gardens microbial communities from leaf cutter ant in Ribeirão Preto, State of São Paulo, Brazil - Atta sexdens ASBM2 | ecosystem: Host-associated > Fungi > Mycelium > Unclassified ... | reverse complement strand
CACAAAAAGGTGGGAAGATATATAAAATTTAAATTGTTATTTCGGTTGTATCAAATCTAAAGCTCAGAACTTTTTTGTACACCTAATATTTCCTTTGTGACTTCTTTGTCCCTTTCTTCAACTCTATTGAGATCGAAGTGTCAATGGCATTTGTTACTGAACTTTGCCTAGAAAAAATATCGTTATCGACTTTTTTTATCACGTCGCTACATGTCACTGATCTTGTGTTCTTCAGAACATTGGTTCCCAGAACAATTCGCGAGCGATTCCGTTTTCGTATGCACATTTGCAACACTTTGTTTAGCAGCCGGAGCATTGATGGCGTGTCACCGATCTTGGCCTAGAAAAAATATCATTATCGACACTTCTCTTATTATGTCGCTACATGTCATCGATCTCGCGATTTTTCCAAGAAAATTATCATTATCGGCACTTCTGGCATTGAAAGAAAGAATTGCGAGAACACAGTTTTTATACTTCTACTCCTCATTGACAGTGCTTTGTTTAGCAGTTAAAACGAGAACTCCATAAACGAGAACGCGATAACAATATATACGACAAGTATCAGCTCATCGAGTTATTAACTTTAATTTTTAATACATATGAAAAACAGTAATGTGAATAAAAATTTTTTTTATTCACATCATTATATATTGTATATGTACTGTCTTTGCTCCCTATCCATCCATCTATTCATCTTATCTTATGCCTCGACGCGCCGTCGCATTTAGTTTATATAAACACCTGCCAGCTCTTCTTTTAACATATCTAGAGTTCTACATTCAGCCAATATTTAATCTAAAGTGTTTAATATACAACGACCGCTCATAATTAATATCCCGAGCAGCTTCGCCACAGCGAAGGATGATTCTCAGCGGCAGTTTTTTCAAGCCTTGTCTGCGCGAAATTCATTTTTTTTTAGAATTTTTTATGAAAAACGTGCAAGAGTATCCATTATAGTATATACCATTTATCTATAATAGTGGAATATTTTTGCACGTGTACATAAATAAGTAAAAGTGATTTTTATAGTGCAGTTATTATCTGTAAAATAAATAATGAGTGATAAACAACAAAAAAGGTAAAGTTGTGACGACTGCTTTCTCCTCCTCAGATCCCTTCGACTGAATGATAGGACTTGCAATTGATATCACTCAACTACATGGCGAAATTAAATTATTCCATCGAGAAGAATGAGGAGAAGGTAAGAATTTTTTATTATATATTTTGTTTAAAATATTTTGTCCGCGACGCATTTTTGGGGAGGACATGAAGTCCGCAGCGACGGCACGTATCATTAATATTTGATGTTTATGTAAACAGTCAATGTCTTCGACCGGGTCGCACCCGTGACGTCATACCCGCGCCTCCGCGTCCATTGATCCAGAATCCTTACAATATTGCTACTGCTATGAAATACATGTTATTCATTCTCTTTTATTTAGTGTGTTAATTCCATCGAGTGAAGGTTATCGTCCCTTCCATTTTCTATGAGCGATTCTGGATCCCCGTCCCTCTACAAAGAATTGAGCTGACTGATCCTCGCACAAACCTTCACAAACCTCCTCGCATAGTCCTTCACGTTCGAGAAATAGGTTCTCTCGTGAGGGATTGTTAGTATCTAAGCGATTTGGTGAATTGACGCAACCTCGAGTGCGTCTGACACCCAACTTCGTATTTGATAATTTGCCCATCTGTGCGAGGACGAAGTTAAAGAGGACGTTTTTTTTATCCGCGCGAGCTCGCACGAAAGGTGTGACAATACATATGTATACATATATACAAATATTAAATAAGTAATTATTAAATATATACATATTTATGTGCATTGATTAGTTATGAAATTGCTAGTTATGAAACATTTCAAAAACACATTTGTAAAATATTTTTTAAACGAATATGTGCTACCTGGGGAGTGCGTAAGAATGCGTTGAGCTTGATTGAAAAATATTCGAAACGTTTCAGGTGTATAGAGGTATTCAAAGTGAGATAATAGTGGAAGTGGGATTGAGTAGCAAACTATGAAAAGTATTCGGGACGTTTTAAGAAGTATTAAGGTATCTAAAATGAAGTGGAAATGGAGATAAGATGAAGGATAGGGAAATGTAGGGGGGATATATGTAAGCAAGAGTGTGATAAACCATACCAGGATCTATCAGTGTATCGAGGTCTCTGTAGTAAATGGAGGGGGAGTGGTAAGATAGAGGAAGAGGATTTGGATGAATGTGTACACGGTCACCAAAATCCGGACAAATTGAATAATTTCTTTAAACAAAATGTTTTTAATGAAAAATTAAATATTACAAAAAATCCTTTTACATGGCACTTGGAGGATCCCTATAGAGCACAATTATTCAATATATCTCCCATTAATTTGAATGACGGTCTCTATTCTCGGTCTGAAGAATTCGCACGCACGCTGCAATGTAGTATGCCGACGAATGCTGCCTGAATAGGTCCTTAACGATCATGTCCATGATCGTGACCACGACGATGTCATATTGGGATGCCGAGACTTGTTTGTGACTCTTTCAACTACGCTCTATGGAGTATGGAGTTATGTAGTCCAAGGGATTTAAATCTGGGAGCTGTTGGGGGGCCAGAATTCCTTGGACCAAAACATATCGACGTTATCTGAAAGTCAATTTTGAATCAAATGATTCGTATGAGTCGATGAACCGTCCTGCTGAAAAATATATGGCCTTCCGAATAACAGAGTTTCCATCCACGGCTTCACTACATCCATCAGAACGCACAAACGCATTTCTTTTGTGATAATTTCTCCTTTTTTAAAAAAATGTGGCATGACACCCTCTTCACACCCTCACTGGACACAACACGTGAACATTTGCCGGAAATTTCGTTCTGGCAACAACAGGAACATCCTCGGGATTGTTCGAAACGAGGCCTCATTCCTCCGGTTGATTTTGGCATCAACAGTAAAATTTCTTTCATTTGAAAAGAACCTGATTCATCTCGATGTTTCGTTCTTCAAAGAACACAATAGCAGCGTGCAGCTTGGCTTCCTGGTATCCTCAGAGAGCATCTGTTGTACGAAAGTATTTAATGTGTATCAAAGGTTCTCCTTGACAATTTGACGCATTGTTAGCTCGCTTACTCCAACAATCGATGCTAATTTTCGCAGTGATTGCCCTGGGTCATCCGAAATCAGCGCTTGAGCCCTTTCAACGACTGCGGGATCCTCGCGATGTGTTCTTTCGAGTGATTCTTTCTCGCTGGCATACTGGAACCTTCGTTGAACTGTTCTAAAGCCGTAAATTTTGTTACAACGTCATAAACGGTTGATGTCGGGTATCCAGAAAACCGAATTATTTCCATTGCTGAGCGTTCAGTGTGAAGACTCTTCGATTATACTCACACTTGATTCCAACATCGCTGCCATTTTGAGAATATGACTGTTTACTAAAAACATCAGGCTTTCTTGGATGCCAACAACAACATCTAGCGGAGGCACAATATAGGAAAATTTAAATTGAAATTTTTCCGGAAAGTTGTAGGGAGAAAAGAAAAGTTTTTATTAAAGAACATAGTGTGTTTATGAATAATAATAAATTTTGTTACGTCTGCAGCCGATTTATCATATGAATACCAATATTTATTGCAAAGGATAAGGGAAACTGCAGAAAATCTTACCAGTATTCTTACAGAAAAAAATATATATAATAAAAAACATAATTACAATATTGAATTAATATAATAAATAATACAATAATAAATACAATATAATAAAAATAAAACATATGTACATAATAACATGTTAATATACAATACAATATCATAAACATCTATATGTAACTATAACATGTATAAATACAAATTATATTACATTTTAATTTATATTATAAAACGCGCTTTGAACATAAATAAAAATGTCTGATGTTCCTATGAGCCTTCTAAAAAGAAAAATGTGATTAATATATGGTATGTACACACATGCGCGCGTGTTTATGCATGTATGTATAATGTCTAAAATTAAAAGTCAAAAATTAAAATGAAATAAATAAATAACAATAAAAATAAAATTTCTTACACATAATAGCATTATATCATATTTTATATATTGCATGAATATATGCTGTCACACCAAGTCAATAAAAAAATTATTATATAACAAGAAATTAATTTAGTAGAAAGTGTAAATATAAATGAAAATATACATGCATATTAGATTACGAAAAATATTATTAATTACAATTCATAATAAATCCAAAATAAAATATTAATCTGACAGCAATATATTTTTACAACAAAAGATGAAAAAGTAAAAATATTAAATAAAAAGAGAGAATACCGATGTTCCAACACGTGAAAAGCAATGACAAAAACACACGTGACGAAAATCCCAAAAACATTTTAATTCTATGACAATTGTTGTAGTATAATGTACTATGAATTTAAATAAAAAATTAATAAAAATTAATAGAAAAAATAGCTATCCTATTTAACTTTGTCGTTATTTTGACAATAAAGATTTTGAGTTTTGTGCAGTTCCAAGTGTCTAGAATCAACTTGGAAATTGTAACAATTTAAATTATGGACCTGAAAACTTGATCGTAATTTACAAATTGAATTTAAACAAGACATTAATACAATTTCTCTTTTTATTCTTGATGTCAGAGACAATATTCTTTCTGCTTCGGCATTAGAATGTGAAAGTGACAAAGCGGCATAATTCTTTTAAATTCATAAATTCTTTTAAATTTGGAAAAGATGATTCATCATTAAAATCTTTTTTCTCTAAAATATTCTTCCACATTTCATCAATTTCTAAATTAGTCAAAAATGTTTTTTCCGTATCGTTAAATTCTGTTGGCAAACTTCTCCATTCATAAGCTAAGGTCTAAAATGTTTTTATTTAAATTACGCGGTTGGTTGAATAATAGCATTAGAAAAACAGAATTAGAAATTAATTGTAGAAGAGACAAATAGTAGTGAAGGGAAGAATTGAGCAGCTCCTACAAGCGCAATTAGCCCGAGGTGTACAGGAAAAAGGAAACTTGAAAGAAATTAATACATGCGTACTTTCTTCTTTTCTTTGTATATATTGCGAATACTGATAGATATTTCACCAGCGTTTTGATCTGATTCATCGATCAGAATGATCGATCAAGAAGATTCCAAGCTCGATTTTCGCCCCGTTTATGTAAGCGCCAGTCGATGGCGCTCGCGAATCGGAAAGAAGGGGAGCTCGAATTTCCCGGAATTGGTAAGACATTCCGAATTTAGAAAATGATTTTTCATATAGAAATATTAATCACATCAGGCTGAAATTCGGCACGGTTCAATTTAGAACTGAAGGATCAATTAGGTTCGCGCTAATTGATGGAATTTTAAAGTAATTAACAAATTAAAGTTTTGGGCTTTTCTGCGTGCTGCTCCTTCCTCGACACTCGATTGGTTGGCGTTCGCTAGCGCGACAAATTTACTTATCAGGCTAATTAAGGCGGTCACAATGGCCAAAAGATAGTAAATCATATTAAATATAACGCGAGACTTCAAAATTAACAGTATCTCGGCCAGAGCGGCTGAAATCCCACTGAAGATTCGGAACGACGAGCGGCGTCGCGGGCCGTGATTGGTATGGGCCGTATGCGATAGTTTATTCTGAGAGCTTAGACGTCGAGGTGTTTCGATCGGATTAATTTTTCTTAAATCTCATGCAGGATGATAATGACATGACAATCCCAACATATGGAAATGATTCCTTAACTCCGCGTGGAGTTATCCTGCCTGGAATTCCGTCGCAATACATACGGCACGCGCCTCACGTTTCGATTGTTGGTTCACGCGACACATGTATCACGCGATGTCGACAAAATTATATTATGTCGAGTAAGTTTCTCGCTATATCTGCAATTAATTAATAGAAATATTTTTAGATAGACGACGTAAGATTAAATAACGGAAATTCAAAACGAAAAGAAAGTGAAATTATATTTCTAGGGGAGGGCAGGACGTAACATCTATTAAAAATTTCGTTCGCCTAGTCGTCTTTTAAATATGAATATAATGTTCTCAGTCAACGGAATCGGATAAAGATACACTGTAGTGTCTTTTGCGCTCAGTACGTGAATATTTGGCGCGAGACACTGCCGTGTTTCTTGAAAAAATTCCCAAAGGCCATGAGTTTAGTTTAGCTTTAATTCTTTCTCTGGATTTAATCATGTTTGCGAATTCGGCCATAATGAGTGATCCGAAATACTTGTATTTATAAAAAACTTGTTTAATCAAACGCTATCTTTATTAATATTCGCTATCGACGCAAACAATATACGACACGAAGCTATATGACACAAGCAATATACAACAGTGAACAATGAACGATAAATACGAGTAATAAAAATCGCAATTTTCGCAAGCACTATCCACACAGCCAATACAAAAATTGTTCATCATACTTATCGAAAGTAAATGCCAATTTGCTGGTGGGAGAATCTTCTAGTGTGCGTAATGTCACTTAATATTTAAATAAATTGACTAAGAGAATTGTCGTTTTTTTATACTGTATAATGTAGCATTCTCGTCCGAGATTGCGATGTTTGTTATTGCACATGCGCGCTGTAAAAGTCGTGTTCCGTTTATATGGGAATAGGAGCTAAAACAAATAAATTAGATATACAATAATAAATTCGTTAGCAATAAACCAGATACTGAACGATTATTGTTCTGTCTTTCGTTTAAAAGGCTGTTGCTGATAATGGGTTGGTTTAGCGTTTTCGCGCGAAAAACATATGAGCCCGTACGTAATATCGAATATGAGCAGACAATTCGCAATGGTTTGTTTCAACGTGACGACGAATCCTAATGTCGTCATCTATATGGAAGGCTATTTTTCTTGGCAGAGCTAGGGATATTGATGATGTTGCGAGTTCATGCGAAAGATACTACGTGTCCGTTTATATGCGCACAAACTGATTGTGAGATAGCTGATCTTCTGATATGTCTGTAAACCCATCCGGTGTCATTTCTTGGGAGGCCGTATGGCAATATGGAGAGTGATGAGGTGACAATTTTAACCTAGCTGTACCGCACGCCAACTGCGTTAAAGTCATTAGTAAGAGTCGAGACATAAGTAGTCTTCTTCGTGATTGATGCCGCCATATTTCAGTTTGTTAATATATTAGTGAATGTAAGTGAATAGATGAGGGCAATTTTTATAGATAGTACTATGTTTGTCAAAATGATGAGCGGACGTTTTTTCGCTTCGATTTGAGTTCATTATCTTAAAATAATTATCGCCAATCTAATTTTGGCTATATCCCCTTCTTATTTTTCCGAGAGTAGGTGTCATTTATTAAAGAAAAATAAAATTGACCGTTTCCACTAAAATTAAAACATGGCGTTCTTCTGGTTTTGTGTCACGTATAACGTTCTCAAAAGACGCAATAACGAATGAATGTCACTAGTCACGACACGAGTATCATTGCTGTAGCATTTGTCGTTATCGCAAAGTGCCTTTCGTGTGAGTATGTTATCTGTGACGTCCACTAAGTGTCAGTACGCGGGAATGCAACGCAAAGGCTTAGACTAGTCGTAAGAAATCTTGCGGTGTTTCTCAAGTTTTTCCTTTCTCCCGCGCGACGTCTCCGTGTTCACAGGGTTTGCATTTCAATACAAATCATCCCCTCAACTTATCCTTTAACTATTGCCGGTACGTAAATGCTTCTCAGTGATTCCGGACTTTCCTACCCTTGGTCGTCGCGGACTCGACTGCGAGCACGCAGCCGCCTTCCGAGGGTAACTGCGCTCCCATCCATCGCTCAATCTTGTCCCCTACCGCTCTGCTCTCGCCTCATCGCACGTCCTGTCCTTTTCTGACCGGGTCCGTAAAAGAAAAGAATCCGAAGTGGCTCTGATGTTTTCTACTCTTATCTCCCCTTGCAGTACCGTATTGCGTAGGGCAGGGAAAGCGATGGAGTCTCCAAGTCAAAGCTTGACAGCCATTGTCAGTACACACCCAGTTTCTGTAAACTGAGCGATTAGAGATAAAAAATGTTCACAAAAACACGACATGGGCCGTCCTAGAGGGGCCGGCCGAGAACAGACTCTTCGGGTTTTAGTCAAAAAATACTACTGCATCGTGGCATTCGAACCACAAATTTTTACCCCCGGTGAATACAAGAGAGGCCTGAATATTATCGGGGAATCACCTGGATCCGTCGCGCCCTGCCTCCCAAGTTCTTCCGCGGGTTATCAAAGTTGAGACTGTGACGCGCATTGTGAGGATAATGCCGTTCCGACAAAGTTTTGATCTTAATCTCCTTCTTTTTTCTTTTTCATCTTATTTTTTTTGTAATGTAATAAAACGGTACTCTAATCCATTGAAATGCCAACGTTTCGTGAACCTTGCAGTCTACTTGAGGAGCAGCCTGATACTGAGCCGTTCTTTCGGGTCGTTCCGTTTTTATATTATGCTACTTGTTGGAGGGGGGAGAAGAGAATTTATGGGTGAGGGAAAGAGAGAGAATAGATGAGGGAAATTGGTCTTCCATAACCTGGAGATTGGTCTTCCATATTTATGCTGTAGCCATTGTTTCTATTTGAATTGTTAAAATATTTTTATATCTTTATTGCTTCTCTATTGCTTCTCTACTTTCTTGAAAAATATGACATAATGTTGGTTATTGTGGTCATTTTGTTAAAGTATTTGATGTTCTGTTTCGATGTGTTCTGATAATGCCGACTGTCTGTTTTAGCCTGACATCACGTTGATGTTCTTTTATCCGTTGACCATTCTCCCAAGTTCTTCAATGTATATTTGCCCGCAGGAACAAGGTATTTTGTATACTCCTTCGGAGCTGAGTAAAGGTCTTCGATCTTTAGGATTTCTTAAGATTTGTCCTATCTTTTTAAGTGATTCGAAGATAGTTCGGATATTATGTTTGTTTAATATCCTGCCAATCTGATTTGTTGTTCCTTTGACATATGAGAGAATGAATAGAATCCTTTCGTCTGATTGTGTATCAGAAACTGTTGTCTTGTTTGCATGTTTATTGATTATTTTGATTGTGTCTTTTTTTGTCGTGTTCGTTTTTCTGTAAGGCTAGTTTTAAATGGTTGAATTCTGTCTGTAGATGTTCTTTGTCAGAGATGGTGAAAGCTCTATGTACAAGTGAGTTAATTTCTGACTTTTCTTTATATAGAATTTTTATATAGAAAGCACATTTTTATATATGGAAGCCTCAATAATACAATAGATACATCGTTCTATTTAAAATTTTCTTTTTATCTCTCAGTGAACATTCCCTGTCGCACAAAAGACGGCTCCCCACCAACGGAAATCCCGGTTTACCGCTTTACTCCGATTTCCACATCCCCTCCTCATCTCACGCGCAAGCAATAGAAATATTCGCGCAACGCGGAATCCAACGTTTTATGTCTCTCGTCCTCACGACGATTCCGTCAAATCTGGGACGTACTCGACTAGAGTGACTCTACAACTACATGTGCGGACAAGTTGCTATAACTTGTTTTTATTTACAAACTAAACCTTTTCGTTATTGAGCAAGGTCCAAATATGAGGTTTACTCATGTTTTAATCGATTATGGTCGAGAAGTTTCATCTTCATCATTAAACGGTGCTTAAGACTTTTCGCACTTCGCACTTCCGCAATATTCTTGAAGGACCAATATTATTGTAATAGAGCTCAACTAGACTGAACTTGTCATAGGAAGCGAAAAGAGTCGACACGTTTGGTCTCAAAGGAAATATATTTATCATACAGTTACTCTTGCGTGTGCTCACACTTGTTTCGTTATAATGCTACCGTTTCGTTATACAGGGTTGCTAATTACATTATTGTCGTGGCGCCACTAATCTCTCAAACGTCATCTCCTAATGTAATTACACCGAACACGCAGTATGACCACTACATGCATAATATAATATAAAGTTAAACAATGAATGATGCTAATCAATAATACTTATTTTAATAATAAAATTGAATTTAATAATTTAATAATTTTTTTCATGATTGTAATCTTCTTTGGCGCAATAATCCTAACAATACGTTGAGATACTGAGAATAATCTGAGAATAATTCGCAAAAATATAATTGTGATAACCTCGGAACAATTTTAAACTTACTATGATTGACGTGGTACGTTCTGAAAATGATCGAATGTCCAGGATACTGTCTCCTATAGAATTTCTCATGAATGTCTACAGTTTCAGAACAGTATAATGAAAATGGAAAGATTACAGTAAATCACTTATATGCGCACACATATACTCAACCGTAAGGCATGTGCGCTCACGTATCGCATAGGATAAGATGGATTATATCATTAATTTTTTATTAATTGATTTTTACTATAATTTTCATTACAAAAGCACGCACCGATCACAGGTATATGAATCTAAAACGAATATTTCGTATTATATGCAGTGTACAACGTTGTGGATCCTCCCGAATATAACCTGCACTATGATTATGTCTAGAAATCATCCTATTGCCGTAGATCTGCAATGTTGCACACTCTATATATCATACCGGGATCTATTCGGGAGAGTCAACGTATATCTGTTATTATCTCGGTGAATTTTCCGACGATATATTATTTACTGGAATCTAGCAGTTGATGGTCTTTCATGTCAGATAATTCTTCAATATTACACAATAAATTCGCTGCATTATAGTCGCCCATTTAACTCATTGTGACAGAGAAACTGTTCTCTTTGCTTCGATGCAACATACAAGCAGGAAAAGAGGAAGAGGAATTGCGTATGCACATATTCGTACTGTTTCCATATTTGAGATATGTAACAGACCTGAAATTATACGCACGCAGTATTTCGTATTAGGTCAAATTTGAAATTATATGCGCGCGAAAGAAAACGAAATGATATTCTGAGAGATATTATTGTATTAATCTCAGTTTATTAGAATTTGAGATGATGATCACAGTACAATCAATATGAAGATAAGATGATACGCAGGATGTCATATGCTGTTAGGGAAGGGGCCTAATAAAAAATCATCAAGTATCGTTCTGAAAAGGTTCTGATAAGGAAAATCCTAATCAAACAATCTTAATTCTTGACGTTACATTTACGGTTATGATTTTACTGAAGTACCTGATAAGCGCTTGATCAGGCGCCAGGGCATGCTCAGGTGCATATCAAAGCCTGACCAAAATGTCTGCTCGGGAATTAATATGCAATAGAATTAAAAACAAAAGAATATCAACAAAAATAAATTTTATGAATAAACAACAAATAACAATCTAAAACCTATAATGATCGAAGCTGAATTTTAGATGCCTTAAATAATTACATGTAAATTTATATATCACATATGTAACAATTTGAACTGTGCGCTGAATTATTAGGAGTACAAATAAGTTTCCGCCGTTTGCAAAAGACGGCGCCATAAATAATAAAATAAATAATAAACTGTAGTTAAAATTGTTTAATTTAAAACGACATATCGTAAGATTGGACATCCGGCAACTCCATAACCTTGAAATATTAGCGATATTTTGTATCAGCATCATATATTTTTTTTTGTACGAAAATGTCGAGTTTTGAGCCGAATAAGCGTCATTTGCGGGAATTTTTGATTTATTTCTTTAATTTGAAAAATCTGCAGCTGAGGCTAGATTGCTTGTAGAAGCATATGGTGATGTTGCCTTAAGTGAGAGAAGTTGTCGTGAGTGGTTTCAAAAGTTTAAGAACGGTGAATTTGACGTCGAAGACAAAGAACATAGCGGAAGGCCGAAAATGTACGAAGACGCGGAATTGGAAGGATTATTGGATGAAAATTCGTATCAAATGCAAAAAGAACTTGCACTTACATTAGGAGTGACTCAACAAACAATTTCATATCGTTTGAAATCATTGGGAATGATTCAAAAGGGAATCATTGGGTTCCATATGAACTGAAGCCGAGAAACGTTGAACGCCGATTTTTCATATGTGAAATGCTGCTTGACAGGCATAAACGAAAGAGTTTTTTGCATCGTATAGTCACTGGTGATGAAAAATGGATCCACTACGATAACCCAAAGAAGAGGAAATCATGGGGACCACCTGGCTATGTTTCAACATCGACAGCCAAGTCGAATATTTATGGAAAAAAACTCATGTTGTGTATTTGGTGGGATCAGCTTGGTGTCGTGTATTATAAGTTGCTCAAACCGAACGAGACCATTACTGGGGCTCTCTACCGAACACAATTGATGAGATTGAGCCGAGCACTCAAAGAAAAACGCGCCTACTACTACTCCAGACATGACAAAATTATTCTCCTGCATGATAATGCTCGACCACATGTTGCGGCGCCGGTCAAAAACTACTTAGAAACACTCAAATGGGAAGTTCTACCCCACTCGCCGTATTCTCCAGACATTGCTTCTTCCGATTACCACTTGTTCCGATTGATGATGCATGGCTTGTCTGAGCAGCACTTCACATCATATGAAGATACCAAAAATTGTATCGATGATTGGATAGCCTCAAAAGATGAAGCGTTCTTCCGACGTGGTATCCACATGCTATCAGAAAGATGGGAAAAAGTAGT
>Ga0157364_1005882_pt1 | contig 12545 bp, 4 predicted proteins | sample AttsexASBM2_FD_111476 | JGI IMG/M metagenome (GOLD analysis project Ga0157364, IMG submission 111476) | Fungus gardens microbial communities from leaf cutter ant in Ribeirão Preto, State of São Paulo, Brazil - Atta sexdens ASBM2 | ecosystem: Host-associated > Fungi > Mycelium > Unclassified ... | reverse complement strand
TCTATTAATATTTCATTTCATAAAGTAATTTTCTTAATAAAATTCATATGAAAATTATGTTTATGCAATTAATACAGATATGGAAATTATATTACATTTAAAGCGCGATTTATTTAGATTTCTCTCATCGCGTTTTTTCATCGATGCCAACAGGAAAACAAAATGAGTTCTGATATTTCCGGAGAACACAAATATTGTCGTGGACGAAGACCGCTGTGGTGGTGAGTTGGGGATCAAGCAGAGGGGGTCGAGGAGAGGGAAATCGTAGAGACGAAAGTCGTTGGAAAGGACGAAAGCACGAGGCTGGCATGACGAGTCTCGGGTTGACGTTTCATTCCCGGCCAACTCCCGCACTATGCATACTAACTAGCCTTCGCTGTGTTAGCTATATTCTATATCCAACTCCTCCCCCTTCCTCCTGTTGCCTCACCTATGGCTCGTTCTTTTCCCCATCTCTCCTTGCACATACCATTGCTCGGTTTCTTCAAGAATAACAAGGAAGAAAAAATGCGAAAGATTGTGTCCAAAAGAGCAACCCTCGATTAGTTGGACCAAGGGGATGCTGGACACTAGCTAGTTCTCACTTTTGCCAATAGATGTAGCCAACTGTTACTCGGCGCTCTCTTATTTTAATTAAGTTCTTTATAAATATTACAAAGATTTCGCGCAATGCTTCTTATTAGTTTTTTAGTATTATTTTGTGTACGAAGAAATGCATAAAATATTTAACAAAAACGTTAACTTCAGTCTTATCAAATCTCACAATATTCGATATTGTATATGCTATTTGTATCTTTATATATTTATCTTTTTACTAATAATAACTAGAGAAAAAGATGAAATTTATATTTGTTGATTCAATTTTTATAAAAAAAAATAAAAGAAGTAAATAATGAGAGATACAATTTTCTAACATGATACAGATTCTAAAGAATATCTCTTTTTCAATATAAATCGATTTTTAATTTTAGCAAACTTTAGTGAAATATTAAAATAATCGTTGCGCATGTAAAGCAAGCGCAGATTAAATGTGTACGAATTCTGAGGAATATATTTCTGTCGAGAGAAAGTATTAGCTTTCAAAGTAATTGCAAGCTAAATCCCCGTTCCCTTTTCGCGACGGTTTCTTAACAACGAAGATATATCGCGAGTCTCCTCGTGCCAGCAGCGCAGGGACTTCGGCGTTGACATGTCCTTGCGGAAATACGTGGAGAGACCCACGTAAGTCTGATTAGACTTACAAATCGCAGACGTATCGCGCACAAGGACGATGCGTACCTTGCCGAGCAATTACTCGCGCACCGCTTGAAAGAGACGGACGTAGTAGACGCGCAAAGGGAACCAGGGCAGGAGGCTCGGAGATTGAGAGAATTCCTCGCTCGATTTCATGTAAGGGCACACACGTAAGGATCGCGCATATATAAAGCACGTAAATCTCAGCATAACGGAGGTAGTCACGGAATCGCGAACGAGCCGGCCGCCTAAAGTTCTATTTTTAAACGGTTCCTTTTCCATTACCCCTGGCAACTATCTCCGATGACGGATCTAACCATTATTTTGGTCTAGTCTTGTTTTTAACCCGCCCTCCCTTCATCGGGCCGTCGCCTTTCCGCCAGACTGCCTTCATCCAGGTCTTTCCTGACGGAGGGAGCGGGGGTAGGTGGATTTTATTTGCTTTTATTCCGACGTAATTGTTGGGGCCAGTCACCACTATCGCCATTGCCTAGCGATGCCTAACCATCCAATTCGCGAATGTTTCTCTGCCACGCGACCCTTTTATAGGATCTAGTCTTACTACCTACCACGACGGGCCTCGTCCTGCGACCACCGAAAGGATATCCTCTATACGTGCTTCCAGGCGAAGCACGGCAAGACGGGCGCGAATCGTTCTGAGATTGATGAGTCCCGTTTACCCGTGCGAAAATTATCATTGGTTATATTAAAACGCCACGAAAACGTACACAAAAAAGTGAATTTTTTTGTACACTTTAACAATCACTTTCTTGTTTAGAATCTATGTGTTAAAAAACAATAATTGATTTATCAATAATTGAATCATGAGAAACAGAATTCAGGCTACATCTTATTGTTCAACAACCTTCAGCTTCTTCAATTAAATAGCGATGACGTAACAAATATCAAATCAGCTCTCAAAATCATTTAGTAAACGATATTTCTCAAGATTTTTCAAAATTTAGCAAAAACTATGAATATATTATTTAATTTATCTATTCATTAATTTATACATTAAACTGTTCGAATGAAAAAGAGATTAGATATAACATGGACTCAATTTGAATAATATTTGATTCCATTGTCAGTCTATATTTCAAAAAATTTACTGATGCACTCAATTCTTATACATGTATCTTATATATGTATCTTAGTTATTGCTTAATTTAGATTATTTAACTACAACAATTTCTCTAATCTATGTAATTTATTCGTAACATGCTATTGCTTTTTGTTAATTACTGAAGACTCAAAAGTGTAGGGTTGTAATGTTTAATTAATTTGTCATGGAACAAAGTATTTGAATGTTCACACATGAACATCTAGTATCAACAGATTGGCATTTGTAGCTTTGCTATTAATTTATATTCTCTAGAGCTCTTTATAATTTTTTTTAAATTGATGTTCTATCAAAAAACAAGAAGTAACTTAAATTGTTTAGTGATTAACGCGTTAGACACATTTCTCGCTTCGCTTTTCTCGCGCCATTTTACCACCCTGCATGACAGATTACACTCGACGCGCATCTGTCTTACATGTAATCCGAATTAGAGGCGTGAGAGCCCAGTGGCGCGAACAAAATGCACGAATGCAAATTTCGGACCGCGCGATTTCCCTCAACAAGAAGTGTCGAGCGGACGAAGGGGAAAGCAACAGCGAGAACGGAAAGAGGACAGGACTTTGGTTGGGAGAGAGAGAGAGAGAGAGAGAGAGAGAGAAACTGGCGGGACGCAGGCGAGTTTAATTATCGGGTTAAACGTAGCGAACGCTGATTTTGATGAGAGTTCCGGATTCGAATGCCCTCTCCGGTACGTGACTGTCACCCTGGCGAGCCAGTTAACTAACTAACAGTCCGGGACAGTTAGCAAGTACCAGCCAGGAGCCGATCCGTGGGGGAGATACGGCACGTATAAACCTCCCCCTATCCCACCAGAGGTCCACCCCCGCACTTCGCGCGATGACATTGTTCGCACTCGGATTCATATTCAAATTGGCTGAGACCCGGGCGCGATTGTGATTATTGCGATTATTACTACCGTCGATGCGCCGACGATGTTACGGAAAGGGGTGAAGCGCGAAAGGGCGCTCGAGTTACATGGCCGTAATATTCGTCACGCCGTTAATCCTTTCGTTCCAATTCTCTACACGGTGTCCCGTTCTGCAATTGCATTGTACAATCTCGATATAAAGCATCATTTTTTTTTCTCTTTCGTATATTGAAGCATCAAAAAGAAATTTGTTCTTAATTAACTATAAATCTTTCTCTACAGAAACTACGTTTTTATATATTCTGTAATCAAGATATTTGGAAAAATACAAAATAAATATTTAGACAAACAAAATTGTTATATGTACTAAATAATAATAAACAATTATTTCTATTATGTATCATAAAGTAAATATTAAATAATTTAATAATATTATTAACCATATTATATTATACTTCTTTTCAAGTACAAAATTCGTGACTACAGAAATGTTAAAAATATATCGTTCATTATATACCTCCAGCATCCCGAAATTTTCGATCATAGTTTACACTCTGAACTGAGGAAAATAGCATACCTATATATTTTATGATTCCGGGTTACATAAAAATCTGAAAAAATTCTTGAACACTTGTGGAACTTTTAACAATAAATTTTTACTATAAAAAAATGAACTATATTTCATTTATTTTGTACATAATGAAATCTAAATAAGAATTTTGAGAAAATATGATATCAACTGTATTTTAAAAGACACAAAGTGGTTTTAAAGGGTTAAAACAGATTTACTTTCTATATTGAAAAATAAGAAAAATGTCTTTTTATAAATTTTTATCTGCAATTATTGATTACTAAAGAAATCGTGTATTATACATTATGAGGGGATAAGGATAGCAAGAAATGAGAAACTTGTAAGTTATTAAGCGTCAGCGAAAAAAATGTTGAACAGTTTAACGCGCGTCCGTAAACCACAGAAGGGAATTAGCTGCGAGAAAGACGGCAGAGCCGCGGTAACCGCAAACGTAATCAGCGGTGAAAAATGCGGCGTCTAATGAGAACCTACGCAAGAGAAAGAGGGAAACGGTAAAGAAGCGAGGGGAGAAGCGTCGTTGGAAATAATAATAACAATAAACACAGGGTAGATCGCGGGGACGAAGGATTAATATAGCGCGAATCGTCCCAATTAAAAATCCAATTAAAGAAACTGCCGGTCGCTACGTTAAAATTTAAACGAGATGGAGAGGCAAGTCAACGAATCAAAATCACTTCCACCCGATAAAGTACGCGTTCATTTGTTAATGGTTTTCTCACTGTTAAGATTCTACCGTTCCTTCGCCTTGTTTCTTCTCATCTCTTTCTCACTCTCTCTCCCATTTTCTCCCTCCTTTTTTTCATCGTTAATTCTTCATGTTCGGGCGTTAGTTTTATGGCTCGTCATTTTTTTAAGTGCAAATGAGTTTCCGTCGCAACCTCGAGTCCTAACGCCCCGAGGATCCTTCCTTTATTTCTTTAATTTAAAAACGGAACGATTACACGAGGGATAGCTTTCTGGATTAAAAAACTCCACGGCCGCAGAACCCTGCTACCTTTTCGTCGTCAACCCTCGTTTTCTTACCCTCACTTTTGATGACATAACCTTCTTCGCATAAAAGCAACAAGGAGAAAGGAAGGAATTATATTTCCGGATTAATTACGGGGTCAACCATAACTCTTGGATTGACATATTATTTTCAAAGTATAGACTCGTATTTAATATATTTCTGTAATCGATATTCTTGTGGACCAAAATTATTTTTTTAGCAATATTACTTTTACTTCAAAAAATATAATTCAAAGCATTAAATTTTTCAAAGAAAGGAGGAGAACAATTTTTCAATTTATTGAATGATTATTGACTTATCAAGTAATTGGAAAAAATATATATATTCAAATGACATTTTTATATACAATATTTTCGTTTTACTACTCTTTTTAAATTATGATGATTTTGACGAATTTTTATAAAGTTAGTTAACTTTTAATAATTGATGCGGTATGTTAATATTCAGCTAACTCATTTACGATAAAATAACTAGAAAATTACATTTTTTAAATTGTGTCACTTTTGAAATAAGAGAATGATATGTTCAAGTAAGAATTTGGCTTTAAAACAGTATAAAAGGAGTATTTTGATGTACATGAATCATTATAATAAGAAGTAAATTATAAAATGAGTATCCCAAAATTATCTCGAAATTATGCTGTATTAAAGGGAAAAAAATATTCTTATAAATGTAAATTATTATTTAAGAATTTTACGATACTCTTCCTTACGTATATATATTGGGTTGTCCGGAAAGTTCGTGCCGCAAAAGATTTAAATTTAATAAATGAAATAAAAAATTTAAATCTTCTGCGTTTCAATTTTCCTTCAAAATCGGCACGAACTTTCCGGACAACCCAATACATGAGAAAAAGGAATTATGTCGATAATTTTCCTTCTATTCTAGTTTTAATCTCGCAATAATTATTCACAATTCTCAAAGCAAAATAAGCAAATTAAATAATTGCAACGACGGGCATTCGGAGTCCGTTCGTTCTGCATGTTAACCACTCCGTGATTTGTCAATCAAAATCAACTCTTTAAGCTAGCAATTATATTAAAGTCCAATGAACTTGTACACGCTTCGGTGATGGCGGCTAGCCGCGGTATCCCGAACAATAGTGGATGGAATTAAGTAGTAATTACCAAAATAACGAGTGTACCATAACGGATGTTTGCTATGGTACCATCATTAAACACTATAATTACATCCTGTGTACGTTTCCGTTATCCTTCCACTTCTAAGATATCGTTTCGAGTCGACAACGAGAAAGACTCCCTTGCCAATTCTCACAAGTTGCCGGCTGGCTCGCCAATTTCCATCTTGATAAATATTATATTCGACAGCCGTTTGAATCTCGCACAATGCATTTTTGTACCTTTATGAAATCGAGAATAGTAATGCAGCTAAAATATAATTTAATCGTAGATAGCATTTCTCGTATGATAATATTGCTCTATAATTGATTTATGATATCTTATAAATTGATGATTGATTTATCTTAAAATTTAAGATGGTCTTAAATGTAAGACTCAATTATAAATACCTGTCTTAGATGCACCATATAATTATAATTATTCAAAGATATTAGTAGAAATAATGTAATGAATAATATTATTGTATTGCAAATGCGATCTTAAAAATCTGAGTGTGTAAGTAACTTCATGTTGGTAAGAATTATATAACATATAACATGGAAAGAACAGTTCAAGTTTAAAGTATTTAAAAATTTAATTAGGTCTAATTAAAATTATTTTGTTGGAACATCAAAATAATTGTGTAAAATGTTTAAACATTGATAATAATATTGCAAAAAGTTTTAATCCTTCTAGCAAGGTTGAGTGTCCTCTGTAAATATTTTGATGATTTAAATAAATATTTCAGATCTGTATCTAGCAAAATTTTTAGTAATATTTGAATAAAATCATTCTTTTTTTTTTAAACATTAATTTTATACAGCACAGATCTTTCCAGCATTTAAAGTAAGCTTCTGTGCTGTATGCTGATATTAAATCAACACGAATTAATGGTTACATCACCAATGATCACATTCTTATTTTAAAGAATGTGACTTTTATATTCGGTAAAACAACGTACACAAATTTGCAATTCACTTTCGTACTTTTATCCATCTCCCTGTCGAGCGATACTTCAAGTGGCTACGCGCAAGAGGCACGTTCGTTATTAGACATTCCTCCGTTACACTGGCACATTCGACAGACGTCCTCCCTCTCGCACGCTACCGGGTGTGTGGACGGTGTGTGCGCCTAATCGGGTGTGAACGCGCCTTTGTAGGGTGGCTCGCGCGGGCGGCCCCGAGATATTGCAGGTTGTTTAATTTCGCGTGCTTTCTCGGCCGCCCCCTTTGTTTCGAACGGTTCAATTTAAATCGGACCCAAACGGTCGGTTCGTTTGTTCGTTCGTTTCTGACCGCGCCGTATCCCGGTGGGGGAGGATTGAGGCGCCGATCCGTTATTAATTAGAGTGGCGTCGGGCGGAAAAGAGCGGCTCTTCCAGAAAAGAGCGTCCGGGTCCGATATCCGAGGTTCTCGGTTTCGGGAATCCCTCCCGGACACGATTCCGCAGAACTCGTTCGCCGAATTCGCGCGAAATTAATTGCCGACCCGGTCGGGATATCGTTTGTTGCCAAACCGTTCGATACGTTTCTAGGGGAGACGGGGATAGGGGGGTGAAGGGATCACGTCCTTGTGACGTGGTCCTTTGTTAGGCGCGGCTCTTCAATCGGAACGATTTGTCTATGATTCACTATTACTACGCGTTTGTAAACGCGCCGATTACTAAAGTTTACTAGCGATTATATTGCTATAGCAATATACGAAAAAAACGGTTTTGCTGTATTTAAAATTTAGCTCTCTCTCTCTCTCTCTCTCTCTCTCTCTCTCTATATATATATATATATATATATATATATATATATATATACATATAGATCTATAGATACAGATCTACAGATCTGAAAATAATTTTGTTGAATCATCAAATTAATTATGTGAGAACTCAAGCAGTGATGCCAAAAATTTAAAGCACCCTGTATAATTTTAAAAAAGCTAAATTTGAAAAAAGTGTCTCTGCCAAATTTTATAATTAATAATTCATAATTATGCGCATAATGCATTTATTTATAATCATATTTAAATTTGGATTACATACAGAAAAAGATAACGATATACTTTAATAATTTCAATATACTGCAACTTTAACGTAATTATATTGAACATTAACATTTTTAAAATTATACAAGATTGTTTTATTCATTAACTTTCGAAAAGAAGGTTAAATAATTCCCTAATAATAGAACCGCTAAGATATCGAGGATTGTAATTAATTAGTCAGCGGCGAATGTTAAGGGTATACCGGAGAAAAAGGATTTGACCTGATGTCACAAGATTTCTTTGGAATAGTGTCCTTCCGCGAAGCTTTGCGCAATTAATTCGAGAACAATAAACTTCCTCGATTGCGAGATCTCTTGGTATGTTGGTCGGCGTTTCCTTTAAGAGCTTTGAATAAACAAGATAAACGCAGTGGAAGGCAAGTCGTCAAAAATACTAGAAGAGCTTATAAATATTGTCATCAAGACTGAATTTTACGCAGAAAAATGTTGTGCATATAAAACTTAATATACTTTTATACGTTATTATGTTATTATTCACTATTGAAAAGATTTACACAAGACATTAAAGCTTAAAATTCATGTTAACTTGTAGCAATTCCAAATTAATTTGAAAAATCATTTTACCCTTCTCGAATAATTTAAAAATAAAGAAACATTCAATTTTTTGGCGAATCGAGGTGTGCAACTTAATATAACTTAATATAACACGGCGAAAATAATCCGACGCCCAATAAGTTAACTTTATCGCATACATTGAGCATGTACGAGATTGCATCTGCAAGAGTGATTTATTCTTAATGATAATACCGCACCTGGTTTCGAGCGATCAACGAGGAATGCGCATATAAGCCCATAAAGTCACGAGGCGGGCGAGTCAAAAACGCGCGGTGCAGAAAAACTCGTCGGAGAACGGCGATGAAGAGGAAAAAGGGCTTATCGCTAATGAAGCGAAACGCCTTCTTCGCCATCGAGCACGGCCACTGTCTTGTAAGAAGTCTCGGTACAGCGGCCGTCGTGTAACGAGTTTTGTAACGGCGAATCGAATCGAACCTGCTCGCATCAAAGGCCCCGTAAAAATCGAAGACCTTCGTATTGACGGTAGCACGGTGCCCCCGCTGGTCGCGTTAATTGAACGCATTTACGGCGAAATTGCGAGATTGATTTCGTTGCACCTTTCGCGGACCGGATCTCGAATTATTATAACTGCACGCGGCACTTCGAGAAAGATGCGTACCATTTCGATACTTGGCCGAAATTCGAATTCTTTCTGAATATTTTTATTTTTTTTCAATGACTCGTAATTGATCAAGTTGATTAATTCCTGGATGAACCTGATTGCTTCTTTTAGTACTCCATTCGATTCGATGTTATATACACAATTGGAAAATTTGTGTTTTTAACACAATTATTGTGTTCTAACATTTTAATTTTAGCGTTAATTTATCACAAAATGAATAGGTTAAAAAGTAACACAAATATTATGTAAAAATTTAATAGAAAATATAAAATTGGTAACAATTAGTAAAATCATATTTTTCAGTGAAATTAATTAAATTTATAAATATTTTATAATATGTTATACTAATATATATTTTATTCATTTATTTTTAGAATTCACATTTTAAAATCATTTTTATATCATTTATTTACTCATAAATTATATTATTTCAGCACTAAAAATGTTAAATATATCAATTTAACAAAGTATTCAAATAACATAATCATTATTATGTTAAATTAACATAAGAATATGTTAAAAAATTTGATGAAAAAGATTTAAATCTATTTTAACACAAATACAAAATTCTTCTATTCCACTATAAAAATGATTTCTGATTCAAAATGAAATGAACTAGAAGATTCTGATATCAATCAGAATTCTGGTTATATATTTCAATTAGAATTATAATAGATTCAACCAGAAAATTCTGATTTGTCCATTTTCAATCAGAATTTCAATTAATGTAACTAGATGCTTTTTTCAATGTGTGTATCTCTCTATATTTTTTTAACTCAAGAGAATAACATAACGCAATTCATCATATCGCCATATGACGACGTTCGAATTTCAAACATTCAGTTTTTCAACTTCATGATAGTCTCGTTGCGCAGAAAAAGAATATGTATGAACTTTGCTTTTAAAGCAAGTCTTTTATTCGTGAGACAAACGGGATGTCTCGACTCGCGCTGATGCCATTAAGGTGGATTAAGGCCGGCGTGGCTAATAAATAAAATATAATAAGAATAATAGTGGCAATTTCGCCGGCGGCGGCAGCCACCGGAGGAAGTCAGGTATTATAGTGCGGCGTAATGCAATCCGAGTATTTGAATACCTAATAGTTTTCAATGCATACATTAAGCCTTAAACGCCTATTACCCTGACGGCGTTGTCCTATAGCGTCCTGGGATGCTAATTTTAACCGAATTCGAGCCCACGTACAATACACACAATACGTCCGTGCATTTCCTACGTGTGTGCACGACGACGACGACTACGAGAAGGTCTTGGTAAATGAGAAAGGCTGCCCTTTCATCGTGTATCGTGACGACGGAAGTCCTCAGCACCGCTATCGAGATGTTACCGCGTATCTCCGATCTTTCGCGATTTCCTTCGCGTTTCGCGTTATTAATGAGACCTTCATTAGTTGAGAAAAAGTTACCGATTCTTTGGCGAGGAAGGAACGCGATTCTTTCATCATTTCTTTCTGAATAACGACGTTGTTTATTTTGCTTGCTATTTACTTGAGAAAACTCGTTTCACTATTCACGCTCCTTTTAGTTAACGTCCATTTCCTTATTAGCATGCGATCATTTATTCCGCGTAATGCCCGCATCATTTACGGCAAAACTTCTGAGTATTCGGCTTAAACGCGAGGAACTTTAAGTGATCGCGGAGAGAACCGGAAATTAAGTCGGAAGATGCGGAAGAAGCCTGCGATTACATGAACGAGAAGGAAAGAGAGATAGAGAGAGAAGGGGAGGAAGAAAAAGGGAGTATTGAAAGCGGGAAAACGCAGAGTGAACTAATTTGCCGCATTTGAATCAGTCTGCAAAGACTGTGATCGCGCCTTCCGGCGCGAAAGGTGAATTCTAAGTCGTCGATATGAGTCGTGTAATCCTCTGTAATGAACCTCTCAAGATCGTCAAGGAGACGTTTCAAATATTTATCCGGGCGAAACGTCGTTCGTGTCCCGGCTCTTAATGGCAGACCGTCGTTTCTAGTAGAGAGTTCCAGGACATTATTCGGAAACGTTAAGCTGTCGCAGCTGCACCGATCGGAGACTGCTTTTAAAGGGCTCGAAATTCGTCGCCCACGTCTGAGGAAGTTTTCAACTATCCTTCGCTATTCGTGTTATAATTTTAAGAATTCCAAGGTGCACAGTTGTGGCACAGACCAGGATTTCGTCGTTCGAGTATCTCACGTGGGTTATATCGAACAAAATTAAGAATGACGATAATTACATTGAGAAAATTGTTTGGTATTTGTGACTATAATTGCAAATTGGTAAAATAATTACGGTTAGGAGCTCAATTTTTCTAGTTATTACTGCTAGAATATTAAGAGTAATAATTGTGTTCATAGTCAATCAAGTTCTCCAAAAAATATATAATATACAATTGCACCGAAAATGACTATAAATCATAATCAAATTATAATAATTGCAACATTTTTTTCTTTCATTGTAGTAATGCTTTGCCGTATAAGTAGCTATAATATACAGCTATATATAGCCTATTCATTAGTAACTCGACGTAACTTTGATGATAATGATGTACGCGAGTATTATATATATTTAGAAATTCGCATTAGATATTTCCATACAATACAATTCATTTCAGCAATATTATAGCAACATTTCAACGTTCCGATAATATTGCAAACGTTGCACATGTTACTGTCAGCTTCTATGCTGTATGGGAACACACAGAAAAACACATAATTGAAATATATATTAATTACTTGTTTCACAAGTATCTCAAAATTTCACCCGCAAATCTATCGTAAATTTATCCAAGCACCAAATTTATTTCAATATATTTTGAATTCTAGTAAATTTCAATTAAAATTATTAAATAAAAATAACTCGATTTACTAATATAAAATCACTTTTTTGAAAAATTTTATAATACTAACTTATTTTATAATACTTATATATTTTATAATACTACTAAATTTTATAATACTAACTTATTTCTTTAATATGTAAATATATTACACAACTTTCATCATTTTATTTTAGGTATGTAGATGATATTATATTAGCAGCCCCTTCCTGACACTTTGAATGACATTTTTGACACTTTTAATTCGTTACATACAAGACTACAGTTTACTATGGAATTTGGGAATAATGGAAAATTTAATTTTTTGGACACTACAGTTATTGTTATAATAAATAAAATCATTTTTGATAAGTATCAACTTTTTTTTTGGTAGATTCTTGAATTTCCTTTCCCATCATCTTTTGTGACATAAGAGAAGAGTTATCTATGGTGATAGGATTGTATCATTATCTCACTCTAAGATTCAACAAAAGAATTTTATTAATGCTATTCACATTTTTTTAGATAATGGCTGTCCGCTTAACTTTATTTTTTCCACCATAC
>Ga0157364_1005881_pt1 | contig 12547 bp, 17 predicted proteins | sample AttsexASBM2_FD_111476 | JGI IMG/M metagenome (GOLD analysis project Ga0157364, IMG submission 111476) | Fungus gardens microbial communities from leaf cutter ant in Ribeirão Preto, State of São Paulo, Brazil - Atta sexdens ASBM2 | ecosystem: Host-associated > Fungi > Mycelium > Unclassified ... | reverse complement strand
TCTCTCCTATACTTTCTGTTTGTATATAAGACTAGTAGTTACACTGTAATTTGCTAGTCTGATAATCGACAAAGATAATCTCTTATTGAACTTAATCTCTGGTATTCAATGGCGACACACCAATCAGCACTCATTCCCATCTCAGACTTCTTCCTATCATCTAAAGTTGTGATCACATGGTAGACAGACAGTGCAGCATATAAGCTGAAGCCAAGGCCGTTCCACAAGTCCACTTATCTCTGAGTCCATCCTGCAGACTTCCACCCTGGTGTAAACTGTGCCTGTTATGATCTAAAGCTCAAAGTGTTAAGCAATAGAACAACTCTTGTATTGAGTAACACAAGAGAACTCGATAGAGTTCCTAATACAAAGTAGTCTACCTTATATACTATTATCCATGGTCCGTACTAGCTACTGTGCACCCTACCCTAAACAGCCATGAGTATAACATGAGGCCAGCATGTGTTGTCCATACTGTATGACGTCACTTTGTTCCAGAACCTTCTACTTTATTCTCCCAAGTCCCATGATCAGTCTTGTGACTACGCCATCAATTTGTGATTGATGTGACATCGTGACTGATAAACCCTAACCTGAGTTGTTCTAAAAATAGAAAATTAAAAAGGAAAAAGTAAAGTAAAGTAAAATAAAGTGAAAGGAGAAAATAAAATAAAGTCCACTGTCAACGATCTTGACAGTGCCTGACATGTTGTCAAAAAGAAATCTAGATATCTCCACATATATTTTGGATGGAGTAAAGAGTCATCTAGAGATCTAAGATCTAGAAGAGGTAGATAGATATTCTTTGTTAATCTCAAGAAGTAGAAGACTTCTGACTTGTTGTGCTTGATGACCAGACCAAACTGGTTAAATAAAGATAAGATGATATTATAACTACAAAAGAGATTCACATTTGATTTTTTATAACTCTTTTCCTGAGAAACAAAAAGTCTATTGTCTACAAACAAAAGAATCAAAACTGGAATAGGAGATAAGAGATTTTTTGATCTTTTTTTGAATATGTGAAAAATGGAAGCAATATAGAGTACAGAAAGAATAGGAAAAAAAGCAGATCCTTGACCTATACTTACATTAGCTTTAAAAAATAGAAATACAAACAAATTTCAAACATATTAAGTTTGTCTGTTAATTAAATAATCAGAGAAAAAATTTGAAATTTTGGAGTTAAAACCTGCTTTACTTAGAATTTTTAGAAGAAGCTGATGATTTAGAGATAGAAAAAATTATGCAATGTTAATACAAGAGTGCTCATACAGAGACTCTTTATTTATTCTACTCATATGAGATGAGTTATATTATAAATATACTAGCATTCATAGTTGATTGTTGTTTAATACCTTCCATTTGATTTGGATGAATGAAATTTGAAGTGATAAAATAAACTTGAAGTCTACTACTTATAGCTTTTTCAATGAGCTTTCCTATTATATTGAGAGGAACAATGAGTCAAAATATTTTAGGATATCATCTGAAGGCTTGTTAAGCTTTAGAATAATGATTGATATTGACTTCTTGAAATAAGAAGGCTAATAGCTGAGATTAATGTATGAGTTTACTATGTTAACAATGTTAGTAGTACATTTAGCATTGTTTACCAATGATTTGAGATAACTTCAGAAAATATAGTCTAGACCTAGAGTAAACAAATATTAATAAATTTGGCTTTGGATAAAGAAGGCCACTCTGTATATTGGTATAACAGAATTTCATCCAGAAGTTGAAGGTTGATTAGCTTATCTTGAGCTACATTATAGAATAAATAAAGAGCTTATCACAAATTATCCAATTCATTGTAAGAGCACCTGTTGAACTTGACAGCTTTTATAACTGGTAATTTGCATTTCTTGACCCAGTTCATCAGATGTCATGGTCTTTTATTAGTCAATGTGATTTCTTGAATTCTATTATTAAAAAATATCTGTTTAGCTATTTTCACTATTTTTCTATATTTGATCCAGTTTGTTCTTCTCCTGAATGTTTGATGTATGGTCAGATCCCTATTGCATTTCTTATTCTACCATACCTTAGAGTGTTTAGTAATATTTGGAATGTTTATACCAAAGCTCTTCTGTGATAGAAAGCAAACTCTTGAGTTATATCTTCCAGCATATTATGATTGTGGATACTAGTCATGTTGATACAACTTACCCTATTTCTCAATTCATTGATGAATTCTTTCTCTTCCTTGCTATTCTTAACAATAGCTAGTTTTCTATCTTGGATAAATTCTTCCTTGATGATGATGTAGACCAATAAAGAAACATGGTCAGATGAATCTTAAAGATCCAGTGATATTATGTAATTGTTAAATTTCTCTACATTTACATGGAGAAATATTAAATCTAATACCAAATTTGAATCTTAGAGGTTATCTCTGTGTATTGAGTAGGTACTTGATCAATAGGTGATGATAATTCTAAATTAAAATCATCAGCTATTTTCCTGGGAGTATCTATATATGTTGAATAATGTGGATACAAAGAGTTCCAATTGTTATTTCTAATAATAAAATCCCTTGTCATAATTAAGACATTGTTCAAATTCACCTGAGTATTCTTTAGATATTTTAAGGCAGATTGTTGATTATCTGAATAGATATTAATAAGAAAACACATGATGCTGCAATTGAAAAAGAAAACAATATTTATGTCTCTGTAATTGAAAATGTCTTTTCTTGATTAAAAAAATAATCTTATTAGCCTGATATTGATATAAGTGAGAACTCTTGAATGATTGTTCTTAGTGTGTGATGATCTTGTGAACATAGTCCACAACAGATGATTTAGGGCTCCTATAATTTCTTCTTCTTCTTTAGATATAAAGCTTGGGATATTGTGAATAATTGACTAGGAAGATTCTTGAATGAAAAGATTTTTAAGGATTTTAAAATTATTGTTTTAGTCTGCCCACAGATAAGTGAATCAAGTTGGCTTTGATTTCTTAGAGCTCTTGAGACCTTTTGTTGTACTAATCCTAATTGAATCTATGTTTCCAGAAAAGACAGTTACTACTATCTATCTGATATTTGCCCTTGCAGTTAATATACTTGAAGAAATAAGTACATAGTTCCCCTTTTGTTGTAGCAGCCACTAGTCAAAAGACCAATAGTAACACAAGCAATAAGTCTCAAGATGGATATCAAGTAAGGGTTATAAGAGAACTCAACAAGAAGTCCCCAATGTATTGCTACCCTATTTATACTATAAATATATGGTCCATGCTAACAATCAATAACCCTACCCTAATGTTCATACTTTCACCATGCATCAACCTCATATTTTCCATAAGGACACCATGCTATATACATGTGTCCTGACATTATTCTTCTAGTTCTTTCTAGCTAACTCTCACCTAGTCTAGGCCTATGACCTCACATCATGTGATATGTCCTGTGACCACAGTTATGTATCTCTTCATCATCAAAGAAATATAAAAAGAAAAAGAAAAAAAAATCAAAAAAAAATATTAGATCAAGAAAAATAGATAAAAGAAAAGAAAAATGTTAGTATTCCAGCATACCATAATAATATCCCTCTCTTAAGGTTTCACCTCTGGAGAAACTTGCCTTTTCTTCCCCTATCTCCTTTCCATTCTATCTTGCCCAATTTTTCTCTAACTTTTTCAAATACTCATTCTCAAACTTGTTATTATCCCATTCAAACAAAATTCACACTGTATATTTCCCCAGTAACTCACTCCTCTTAAACTTCTCTGCCTCTAAATTCAATTCTACCACTTTCTGTTTCTCTTTTCTCTTTTCCACTCATTGTATTTCTTCTTTCCTTATCTCTTTCTCAAATTTCTCCACTAAGTCCATTGTATTTTAAATTTTCTAACCTCTCTCAAGTGTCTTTCTCTACTGTATAACTCTTCCATCTTACTAGATACTTTGGTTTCCCTCTCCTCTCTTATCTATCCAAAATCTTCTCTACTTTATACTCTTTCTTCTCCTCTATCTCTATTGGAAGAGGTAGAATCTTCTTCTGTCTCTTTATCTGCTCTCAATACTTCACTATTCTTCTTATATTAACCACTGGATGTGTTCTTAATGACGCTGGTAATTCCAACTCTACCACATTCTCTAATATAATTTTCTTGACTATATAAGGTTCAATATATTTCTCTGTCAACTTCATTATTGCTCTTTTCATAACTTCATTAGAAAGTCCTTTGTACTTATCAACATTTTATCTCCTACTTTATATTCTTTTACTTCCTTCTTATTCCTATCCATATATCTCTTCATCTCTTCCTATGATTTTATCAACACTGCTTTTGCTTTCTTATATCTATCCTTTATTTCCCTCACAAATTCTTCTGCCTTTACATGCTTTTCCTTTTTTCTAATATTGAAACCTATCCTTGGTTCTCTCTCATAATTGACTTTAAATGGTAATAATTTCATTGCTATATGTATCTTGTTATTAAAGGCAAACTCTGCAATTACTAACTATTCCAACCAATTATTTTGTCTATGATCAATGTACATTCTCAGATACTGTTCTAGCTTTTGATTTGTTCTCTCCATTTGTCTGTCTGTCTGAGGGTGATAAGCCATAGATCGCTTGGTTTCTATTCCCAACGTTTCATTCAACTCTTTCATCAATCCTACTGCAAACTGAGGCCTTCTATCTAATATCACTCTCTCTGTGTCAGGTGCAGTTCACACCAGGGTGAAAGTCCACAGGATGGACTCGGAGATGAGCAGACTTGTGGAACGACCTTGGCTTCAGCTTATGTGCTGCACCGTCTGTCTGCCGTGTGGTCACAACTTCAGATGATAGGAAGAAGTCTGAGATGGGAATGAGTGCTGATTGGTGTGTCGCCGTTGAATACCAGAGATCAAGTTCAATAAGAGTTATCTTCATCGATTATCAGACTAGCAAATTACAGTGTAACTACTAGTCTTATACACAAACGGATAGTATAGGAGATGCTCAGGGTTTCAGTGTTGAGATACTGATAGGGGTAACTCTGTTATGGAAAACTGAGTTGAATAGGAGTATTCCTACCATGGAAGACAGAATACCCAGAGGGTTGCAACACTGCCATAAGACATGTTATGAGAAAGGTAGCTGCTGTGGAAGGCGGGCTTGTATGTTTTGAAGATGACTTCACTGTGGGAATGTAATTTCCAGATGGGTGGACTTGCATCTGACACTCTGGCAATCTATACAACTTTCATATGTTATCTCTAAACAACCTTACTAACTTCTCTACTGTTATTTTTTCTATTGTTACTACAAAGTGCAACATTTTCGAAAACTTATTATAGACTACCAAGATTGAATCATAGCTTTCTAACATTGGTAACTTTGTAATAAAATCCACCAATATATGTTGCCATAATCTTTCTAGTACCTTGTTAGGCCTTAATTTTCCTGCTGGCATTTCTACTCTATTCTTTATTCTCTGACATTGATTATATCCTTCTACATATTGCTTTACCTCTTTCATAACTCCTAGCTACCAATAATTTCTAGTGACCAACTCTACCATCTTCCATTGTCCTCAATTTCCCGCTATCAGTATATTGTAATAAAGCTAAATGATCTTCAATCTCAACTTTTCATCACTTGTGTTACAATTTAGTAACCTTAGAGTTGATCAAAGAAGAGAATCTTGTATTAGGGTTAACACAAGAGAACTCAATAGAGAACTCTGTACAGTATTGTTTATCTTATATACTAAAAGCCCATGGTTCATGCTCTACTGCTTTAGTCTACTCTAAATGACTATGTATTTGTCTTAAAGTTGGTATATATATACTGTATGACATCATTTTTTCTTCACTACTACATGACTTGTGACTGTGACATGTGACAGCATGTCACACTAAACTCTAACCTTAAGTTCAGAAAGTAAAAGAAAAGAAAAAGAAAAAGAAATTTAAAAAAACTTAAGTCCAGACTTCACAACTCTAATATTACCTTCTCTTTAAGATTCTTACTCCCAGAGGAACTATTAATTTTCCCTGCTGTCTTATCTTTCCCTTTCTATTTTGCCTAATTTCTTTCTAGCTTCCTCAAATATTCCTTTTCTAACTTTCTATCACCCTATCTGTATAATATCTTCACTATATACTTTTCTGATAACTCTCCCCTCCTAAGGTATCTTTCTTCTATCCTATCTATCTTTTCTTGCCTCCTAACTTCTGCATTTACCCTTTTCTCAAATTCTGCTACTACTTCCTTAGCATTCTCCAAATCTTCTTCTCATTTCCAACTATTGTGTTCTGCTGTAAACCTCTTCCAATGGACCAAATACTTTACTACTCCTCTCACTTTTCTTTTATTTAATATCCTTTCCACTTTTCATTTCTCCACTTCTTCTACTTTTACCAGTTTTACTTCTTCTTTTTTCTGTCCCTCCACTTACTTCTTGTATCACACTACTTGACTAACATTCACTATCTGGTGATATCTCATCAAATTAGACAGTTGTAATTTGACTGCATTGGTAGATATTACCTCATCAATGGTATATGGGCCTATATATCAGTCCACTAACTTCTTTGCCAGTCTTTCCTTAAATACCAAGTCTTTTGTACTTAGCATCACACTATCTCCTACTTTCCATACTTCTGCTTCCTTCCTTTCTCTATCTGCTTGCTGTTTCATCTCCTCTTGTGCTCTTTTCAAAGCTACTCCTGCCTCTTCCTGTGCCTTCCTTATCTTTCTGCAAACTCTGTTGCTTTCTCTATCTTTTCTTTTCTCCTCAGATCTATTCCCATTTTCAACTTTCTACTGTAATTTGCCATGAATGGAGACACTTTAGTTGTTGAATATGTCTTATTGTTAATCACAAACTCTGCTAACACCAATCCTTTTGTTTGTGATCTATGAAAAATCTCAAGTACTGTTCTAATTCATCCTTTCTGTTTGACCATCTATCTGAAGGTAGAATGCTGTTGATATTTTTGTCTCAATTCCCAATATACCATTCAACTCTTTTGTTGTCTCTACTGCAAACTATGGTCTCCTATTTAACACTATACTTTCCAGCAACCCATATAGCTTCTATATATTATCTTTGAACAATCTTGCCAACCCCTCTGCTAATGTTTTCTCTGTTGTTGCTATAAAATATGTTATTTTGGACAACCTATTGCAGACCACTAGAATCGTATCTTTTCCAGCTACTAACAGTAACTTTGTAATAAAGTCTACCATCAGATATGTCCATGGTTTTCTAGAACTTTACTCAACTTCAACTTTTCTATCAGTATCTCCATCTTATTTTTCATCCTCTGACATATATCACAACCCTTCACATATTTTCCCACATCTTTAGTTACTCCTGGCTACCAATAATTCTTTGTTACTAACTCCATTGTCTTTCACTTTCCTTCATGTCTTGCTACCGGTATATTGTGGTACAACTAGATTATCTCTACTCTCAACTCTTTATCCTTTAGCATGTACACTTTTCCCTCTCTCAATACTAACTCTCCTTCTATCTGCCATTCCTCTCCTTGTAACATCTTTACTCCTGCTTTCTTCATCTCTTCTACCACTTGAACTACTTCTTTATTCTTGCTCTTAGCTTTTTTTATTTTTTCTACTATATCTACTTCAGATCCATCTATTACTACTTTATGTAAATTATGAATCCAATAGTCTTTAATAAGTACTTGATCCTCATTATTCTTTTCTATGCCTATTTTCCAGTCCAATCTTCTACTTAATCCATCTACCTTTCCTATTTTTGTTCTTAGAATATGTTTTAAAGTTCTAAGTTTTTATAGTCTGTCCAGACCTTAAATTTGTATTTTGCATCTTCCAGCAAATGTCTCCAATTTTCCAATCCTCTTATAACTGCTAACATCTCCTTATTATGAATTTTGTAATTCCTCTCTGTCTCATTTAGAGATTTTGAGAGAAATGCTATTGGTCTCCATAACCTGTTTTTACATGCTATAGATAACACACCTTCTGTAGCATAGTCTGATGCATCTACTTCTGTCCTCATTTTTTTATCTGAATCTAATGTTGCTAACACCAGTTCTTTTATAAACCTCTTCTTTAACTTCTTAAATGCCTTCTTCTGTTTCTCTATCCATTCTCACTTCTAGTTCTTCTTTACCATATCATGCAATGGTCTAACTATGGTTGCAAAGTCTTTAATAAATCGATAACAGTGATTCGCCAATCCTAAAAACTTTTGTATATTCTTGACTCCTTTTGGAGTTGGCCAATCCAAAACTCCTTTCACCTTTTCTTCTTCTATTTTAATCCTATCTGACCCTATCACTACTTCTAGAAATCCTACTTTCTTTACTTTCCATTTACACTTTTCCAGTTTCACATACAAATCATTTTCCACTAATCTCCTTACCACTTTTTCTACTAATTTGTCATGTACCTCTTCTGCTTCTGTCCTAATAATTACATTGTCAATAAAACTCACCACTTTACTAGTATTGATGAGATCCCATAATATTTCGTTCATCATAGTCTAGAACATCGCAGATGAGTTTGTCAAGCCAAAAAACATCATCATTGGTTTAAATGACCCCTCTAATGTCATGAATACTGCCTTCTACTTGTCTTCTTCTTTTATCTATATATCATTATAGCCCTATCATAAGTCCATCTTTGTAAAGACTTTTTTCATACTAATATTTTCTACTATATTCATAATTAAGAGTAAAGAATAACTATTTTTTACTGTTCATTTATTTAGATATCTATAGTCCTGTATCATATGCTTCTTTCCATCCTTTTTCTCTATAAGAAATACTGGTGCCGTTTGAGGCAACTTCAAGGGCCTAATATACCCTTTCTTCAATTATTTTGCTATGAACTTACATACCTCCTCTCTCTCTTCTCTCAACAATAGATATACTCTTCCCTTCCTTGGCACAAAATCTTCCTTCATTTCAATAGCATGATCCCATAACTTTCTGGTGGGCATCTATTTGCTGGTTTTTTTTCTAAAGACTTGGATCCACTTGTAAAAGCATTCTGGTACCAGCTTTCTTGCTTCTTCCTCTGACCTTGCTGCTTCTTCCTCTTTATCCCAAATTTCCTATTTCTCTGCTATCTTCTTTACTTCCATTGCTCTTTTCTTCTTTGGTTTTTTTCTCTCTTCTTTTTTCTTTTGCTCTTTCTCCTCTTGTTTCTTTTCTTCTTCTCTCTACTTCTGCCATCCTGACTTCCCCTACTTCAGTCTCCATTGCTTTCCATGTTCTTCTGGACATCTTGTCATTTTTACTTCTCCTGTCCTCTAGTCAATTTCAGGATTATAGCAAGCAAGCCATGGCATTCTCAAAATTATGTTCCACTTCTATCCTCTTATCACATCTATCTCCATTCTTTCTCTATATCCCTGGTAATAAATATTGACCTCCACTGTATATTCTATCAGTTCTTTCTTATTGAATATTCTGTTCACATTCCTCACATATATAGGTTCTTCTATTTTCTTCAACTTGAATCTCTGCTTCCTTGTAAACTCCAAACTCATAACCAACTCTGTCACCCCACTATCCAACAATGCCTCCACTGTAACTCCTTCCTATGTATCAATCATTTCCAACCCTATTTTCACTGTTACTTCTCTTAACATATTCCCATTGTTCAGACTATAGCGAGATGTATTATTCACTACCCTAAAGAGCATTGCAAATCTGTTATAATTATTGAGACCTAATCAAGGACTATTAGATCTTCCTTTCCTTTTAAATTACTTTGTCCATTATTCTGATTGTTTTCATATTCTATTCTCCTTCCTTAGCCTATAATTTATTTTCTACAATTTCATACTAGGTGGCCAAATCCTCCATAACTATAACAATTTCTCTCTCTATCCACATCCATTATATATAGGTTCTGAGGTATAACCTCTGCTTACTGACTCAGGAGTACCATTTCTGTATTTGTCCTTTTTACCTCTTCCATCAGAGCAGGCTCTGTTGGTACTTGCTGTTAAGGAGCCTCTTATCTCCTCAGCCAAACTTGAGGCTATGACATTTGTTGCCAGTATATCTCTGTGTTGTTCAATCTTGGAGCCAGTAGCTCCTGCTCTCTTTGCTCTCTCAATCTTTCTTCTTCTTACCTGCTTTCCCTTTAGTTCTTGTCTAAAGAAATTGCCCTGTCATACCATTGTTTAATGGAGTTAGGTTGTTGTTCAGACTCCATAAGCTTTTAGCATATTATCTCATTCATGCTCCTCTTAAATTTTTCGACTAAAGGCCTTCCTTTATACCTGCTACCTGGTGCTACCCTTCTGAATTCTTGTACAAATTCCTCTATTGTTTTTTCTTCCTGCTCTATCCTCTTCAGTTCTACTACTTTGACTGTTTCTTTATCTCCCTCTTCAAATTCCTTTCTTATATCTGCCAAAAGTTCTCCTGCTGTCTCATATTTCAATAGTTCTTTCTCTAGATCTTCCAAAATGTTTTCCTTCCATATATCCACCGATCCTCCTTACATGTATGACAGAATCTACTGAATCTGTTCTTCCACTGCTATTCCTCCCATTTTCATCCTAATATACAACTTACATGCTATAATAAAACCTGAGACCTTTCCTGGGGTCCCATCAAACACTTGTAGCTTAGCCACTTCTATGCTCACTTCTTTTGTTCCTTATGCTGCTAGTAAAGCTTGGATTTGTGCCTACAGTGTTATAAGCTGTTCCTGTTGTTGTTGAACTAAAAGCTTATAGTTGATTTGGTTGTGTCAGTTTATAACATATGGTAGTAGTGAAATTGGAGATGGTAATGATAATAATGGTGGTGGTGTTGGAGGAGAAGACATATATAGAGGTAACAAAGAGGGACTGGTGCTAGCTTCACTTTCTGATTTGTACTCAGAACTTGAAACAATCTCAGTAAGTATTAGTGGACCCTCTTCTTGTTCCACCTTGCACTGTCTACTGACTACTTCTACTACCAACTACTGCCTTAAAGAAGATGTAAACTATTTTGACCTAAGAAAGTCATTATACTCTAAGCAAGATCTTAAGAATATCTGCTGTTCTCTTGCATAAACAGGCCATAAGTGGGTCTGTAGCACAGAGCTAATATTTGAAAAGAGTATGTAACATGTCCACAAAAGGTAATACATCTAAAAGATACCAGTGGGCTTTGATACAATCAAATGACTAGGCTTCCCCTACCTAACTAGTATTCCCCTTATACCTAGGGCCTGGCAACTCTTCTTGACTAAAGAGCAGTGTTGTCCTTCAGTCAAGGATAATAAGAGAATAAGAGTGTGAGAGGATCTTGTATTGGACAATCTCAAGAAAAGAAATTGAGTTCTAATATTATAATTCAGTAACCTTAGGGTTGATTAAAGAAGAAAACCTTGTATTAGGGTTAACACAAGAGAACTCAATTGAGAACACTGTATAGAATTGTTTATCTTATATACTAAAAGCCTATGGTCCATGCTCTACTATTTCAGCCTACTCTAAATAACTATATGTTAAACATGCTGTATGATATCATCCTTCCTTTGTTACCATATGACTTACAACTATGTTATGTCACACTAAACCTTAACCCTAAGTTCAGAAAGTAAAAGAAAAGAAAAAGATGTTAGAAAAAACTCATGTCTCGGATTTGCAACTCTGACACCTCAGAACATACATCTTTTCCTCTTTCAGTACTAAATCATCTTCTATTTGTCATTTCTTATTTCTCAAAACCTTCACTCTATCTTTCTTTATTTCTTCTACTGTCTTTATCACTTCATCATCCTTTGCTTCCAATTTTTTAATTTTCTTAATTATTTCTTCTTTAGCTCTCTCAATCAACAACTGTTCCTTTTCCATTACTCTAATCTCCAGCCACTTCTTTTTCAACATTACTTGATTTTCATTATTCTTCTCTATCTTCTCTGCCCAATCTACTCTCCTACTCAAACTATCTGCTCATCCCATACTCTTGCCAGCCACATGCTTCAAAGCAAAATCAAATCTTAACAAATATAAAGCCCATCTAGCCTGCCTTCAATTTAATTTCTAAGCTTTCATGAAGTATTCCAAATTCTTATGATCTATCCAAATTTCAAACTGATCCTTGGCTCCTTCTAAGAAATGCCTCCATATTTCTAAGTACCAAATAATCACTAATATTTCTTTATTGTGAATCTCATAATTTCTCTTAGCTTCATTCAATGATTTCAAAATATAGGCAACTGGTCTCTACTTCTCATCCTCACACTTCATCAATAATACTCCACCTATAGTAAAATCTGATGTATCTGGCTCTATTCTTATCTCTCTATCTAAGTCTGGTGTTATCAAGACTGGTTCTGTCATAAACCCCTCCTTCAACTCTACAAATGCTTTCTGCTGCTTCTCTTCCTAGTTTCACAGCTTTGCTATTTTTGCAAAATCTTTGACAAACCATCTATAATAGTTTGCCAACCCCAAAAACTTCTGTATATCTTTTACACTCTTTGGCACTGGCCAATTTACCACTCTTTGAACCTTCTCCTTTTCCATTCTTACACCATTTGGCCCAATTATCACCTCTAAAAACCCACTTCTCTAATCTTCCACACATATTTCTCTA
>Ga0157364_1005880_pt1 | contig 12547 bp, 10 predicted proteins | sample AttsexASBM2_FD_111476 | JGI IMG/M metagenome (GOLD analysis project Ga0157364, IMG submission 111476) | Fungus gardens microbial communities from leaf cutter ant in Ribeirão Preto, State of São Paulo, Brazil - Atta sexdens ASBM2 | ecosystem: Host-associated > Fungi > Mycelium > Unclassified ... | reverse complement strand
GTATGGCGAACGCGTGAACCAAGCGTAATAAATGCCATTACTAGGCAACGATAGCCTCGTTGAATCAGTTTGAAATCAATTCTAAACGCTTACACAATCTGGCGCGAGAGAATTAAATCGCTATATCTACGCAATCGCAAAGAATTAATTGCTAAGAAACAATTTTTCAATGACTCAGGTATTACTGGGGCAACGGGACATACATAAAACAAGAGACAACTCTCACGACGTTCTTATTACCTGCAGAAGCGCGTGTACAATAGTCTTTCGAATACAATAGCCGCTGTGGTATCCAAGGCGTCGGTGCTTATCCTTCGCGCGGAATAATAGCGATACGCGTGGGTGCTTCATGGGGGGTGGTGACACCCTGTGACACCACTCGACAACACCCCATAGATGGAAATACCTGCTAGCGCCCGTTCTCGGCATTACGGCGGCTTAAATCAGCCCCGAGGAATCTCGAGAGACATGGGTGTTCAATTACCTGGTCATAAACCTTTACTAGCCCACGAGGTGGACAACGACGAGAGTTCGTTCGCGCGAGTGCGCGCGAGACGCGATCCGCCTCGCTGGACTTCTTCATGGACACCATGACGATCGAATGGATCTCTACTTTACGATCTCGTAGAACCCCCGTCGCATCGTTGCCGCTAAGCGCCGCAAGGAGGTGAGAGAGAATGCCGGCGTATTTTATCGTACTTTATATGTCTTAACGACATTTTTCTTTCTCGGTGAAATACCTCGAGGTGAATTCGACTTTCCATACTTTGCAACTTGTTCCATTTGAATGTCGTAGCCGCAATGTGATCGGAATGTCGCTGATCATCTTTGCGAAATCTTATAACAATTACATCATAGGTTGTCGCAGAATCTGAATGATTTTAATTACGACTTCACTCCAAAGAACACATCGAGACAAGAGAAAATCAAAATTACTTTTGATGTCATGAAAATAAAAATGATGATTTTTTTTTTATTACAAAATTTGACTGTTATTGATGTTAAGAGTCAAAATAAAGTAATTTTGATTTTTGGTTGATTTTTGGGTGTTCCTTGAGACTTCGGAGGATGCCATAATTTCTAACAGAAGCGAGTCTTCGCAGCAGCGATTATACATCGCGCACCGTCGACGAGCAAGTCGTGGAGGGAGGATTTGTCACCTTTTTATCGACGCCGCTGCCGAGCACGTAAAGCATAATAAAGTACACGGGTACTGTCCCCGGGCTATCGCCATTATTCTTCCCAATGAATAAGCGAGGGCCCCAGCATTGTGTCGAAGGTGCATTACGACGTAACGTGAACGGCGCGCGTCTGGTGCATTCGATGCTTACGACCGATACGCGAGGTACTTTTGTAAAGACATCAGAAAAAGACACCGCGCTCTGTACCATTTAATTTTCGGCGATTAATCAGTCTAACGATATCGATGGTATCGCGGGCAATAAAATGCGGCGTAATAAGGAGCCAGAGATGTATATGGTCTGTTATGCGTCCTGCAACACAGAAACTCCGATGTTAATCGCGAGACAAGAGGAGCGGGGAGTGAATGAAGAAAGAGAGAGAGAGAGAGAGAGAGAGAGAGAGAAAGTTACATCTGCAACTGTAAATCAATAAAACGATACTTGGCGGGATGGTACCACCCAATTGCCACCGGCACCGGTGAAAAATATATCGCGGGACGCGCCGCGAAATCGTTCGACAGCCACGAGTAATATACCCGGCGCGCGGACTTTTTCCGGGCCGGTCGTTACTTAGTAGCTTATTTATTTTTGCATAGATAATCCGCGTGAGATACGGGACGAGATGTGGGTGGAGCGCATGTGCTTGAGTCACGTGTGATTAAGCGATGTTATCCGCGGTTCTCGGTGCCGTCGCACCTGTATCCTCGGAACGCCTACGTCGAGACGTCGAGACGTCGAGAGGAAACTCTCCGCCTCGCCTGCGGTCTGCCTTTCTTCATCTCTGAAGCTCGCAAGGATCGATGGCTCTGGCGGTTGTCCTTCGCTGGAAAAAAGAGGAGTGTATCACAGATCGAGAATCTATAAATAATTCCTGTGTTGGAGAATCGACGACGCGCTATTTTTGTGGATAGAGAATGACAGGAGAATGTGGATTCTTTTATTAAGCCAAATACTTACAACTTTAACGGATAGAAATATGTTTATCAAAAAACTGAAAAAATAAACCATCACTTTTAAGCTTAATCTATAACGTGCGCTTTGCTTCCTATTTTTTGCTTTTTGTCTTTTATCTCTTCGATTTATCGACAGAGTTTCTTGTCCCTTTCGAAATTCGTCAACTTTTATTTCGGAAATATAGAAAATAAAGAAATGCAGGATAAGATGCAAAAAAAGAAAGAGATAAAAAGTAAGAAGTAAAAAAGTTGCAGATTAGGCCTTAAGCCTCTGTCTGATTTGAATAACTTTAAGATGCACGCAATGCACAAAAACGGATTACTTTACAATTTTTAACAAAGGATAACATTAAAAGAACAAAAGATAAAGCTAAAAAAGATTATACGTACAAGTAGATTGAATATCTGCGATAGTTATATCACATATTGAAGCCGTCAGATGTGATTCACGATATGACTCAATAGCGGATACTCTTTATGTCACAATTTATTACGATTCCACGAGTAACGGTTCATGCAACAATCATGCTGTGAATTAAGTGATACAAGTATCTAGGCAATGTTGAGCATTATTCAATGCACTCCTTTGTGAGTTTCGCGGAAAGTCGCGGTCGCGTAAAGTTTGCATACAACGATGCACAATCGGGTTACGAACATTGTTGCAATCTCTCTTATTCTTTTTTTTCGACAGTGCATAATGTCAGCGTAAATTTTATCGTTCGCCACACACGGGAATAAGCGGTTCGATGGCCGATCGAGTATCAGGAAACGGTAATAACAGTCCATTTCTGTGGCGGTATTGCTAAAAGTATCGGATAATTATCGCCGCGGCGAGAGTTACATGCACACCTGCCAGTGTTTATATGTATGCTCGTGGGTGTACCGCGGCGTGTGCCTTTTGAAAAGAAAAAAAAAACGTGAACCGCGCCGCACCGATAGTTCTGTCTTGTGTACCGCCGTATTTATAATTGCGCTTTCCGTCGTAGCGACCGATAGCGGTTCCATACAGAGAAAACAAGTGGAAGACGAAGGAGGGGCGCAGTAAGTCAACGGGTGCGCTTTAGCTCCGTGTTCTCTCCTCGCAACCATTATCCTGTTTATCGGCTCACAAGAGGAAGAGACTATTCGACGCATATAGAGGAGACAATCAGACGCCGAGTTTGGTGTTTCATTGCACGGAAATCGACGAGCAATTTCACTATCTACTTGCAGCAACGTGTAATGGAAATAAAAGCTCTTGCGCAATCGTGACAAAGACAATTTCTTCTTTTTCATGTCGGGGACGGTGAGACATCTTGATCAGAAATAAAACATGAGGAATATGAAGAATCTGTTTCTCAGTTACATATTTTGCGGAAAGTTCCAAAGTTCCATCACTATAGAATGAATTCTTATGTTCAGATTTCATAGTTTATCTTCTTATTTCAAAACTGTCTTAAGTAACACTTTAAGATACTAATACGATTCTGTGGCCGATATTTATAATCGGTTCTAATTTCAAGACCGTCTTAAATCGCTAATTCGGCCCCTCTAATTGTTTCATAATAAAAACTTAAGATGGTCTTGAATATAAGATCTGACTATGAATACCGACTTCAGCGAGTCGGTGCATTTAAGAAACGAAGTCAGCATGAAGTGAGCACAAAGTCAGTATAAAGTCAGCGCGAGTAAACAAGCGCAAATAATAAAAATAGTGTAAGGAAGTCAGTAGAAGTCAGTGAAAATAAGGAGCGAGCAAACCAAATCAGTGAGAATCGAGTAACAATGTATGTTTTCGAGAGTGAAATACCTCTCGAAAATCACTCTTTCGAGAGTGATTGATTCATGATATTTTAAGACTGTAGAGAGGCATATTAGGTCGTCCTAAAAATTCTTTTTGTTTCTTTTACTTTAGGATCAATATAATTATTTGGAACACATACGGACTATCGTTTTATCACTTTGTTTCTGTGTATTTTTCATGATGCTATTTTTTTCAAACATTCTTCGATTTCTTAGCGAAATATTGATTGGCATAATTTTTATGTCATTCAAAGAGCAGATTTTTTTTTATGAAGAGAATTTTTTAGAGAACGGAACAAATAATAGTCTAAAAGATTAAGATCTAGAAAATAAGGAGGGGACAAGTTGCTGGCATTTGATGAGATAGAACGTCCCATTAAATGTCAGCAACTTGTTTTGAAAGGCCAGCGTATGTTTCTTTGAATGACATAAAAAAAATAAATCAGTATTAGTTTGCTAATAAATAAAAAAATCTGAAAGAATGACACCATAAGACTTTCAAATAAATGAAGATAGAGCAGAATGACCTGTATATAAACTGTGTCGTTCATGAAATAAAAAGAAACGAACAGAACTTTTAGGACAATCTAATATAAGAACCGCTTCTGAATACCGGTCTTTCTTTTCTGTATGCTCTTATACCTCATTGTGTGTACCGGTCCTTAGCATCAGCTTTTAACATATCGGTGTATGTACATTGTGCGAGTGCATGGCGAAGTATCAATGTCGCCGTATTTCGCGCGCGGCAAGTCGGCATCGCGCGATATCGTCGGCTTAAATTAAGATTGGGCTACGCTCGATTAGTCTCAGCGGCCGTCGCGCGCGTTCGTTCTCGTTAGTTATCTGCGTGTACACCGTGGGTCTGATACGGGACCGAATCCTGCCGTCGAGAAACGCGGGAGACCGCGAAGGGGCCGGTGCCACGGCGTATCTCGTGATTCAGTAGCGTTTTACCCTGGGATTTACCGAACCGAGTAATGCAGTACTCGTGTACCGGCGTCGATATACCGGGAGGATTCCCTCTCTCGATCGCTCGCGCGAATGCCGCTCAATAACCGCTATCTCTCTTCTGATGTGCCGACGATATCGGAACCAACCGGTGCCAAGATCGGTCTAACGTCAGTTGCGAATGTCGGCGGTACTTTTGATGGGATTTACCCGACCACGTGGAGGCATCGAAGTGGTTGACAACTGGATTTACAACGATCGCTTCCTTATTTTTAGTCAGGTGAAAATGGAATATCTTTGTCCCAATCTTCTTATTCATTATGATTTATTAATTGATTATTATGATCTTATTTATTATGATTATTATTTATCATCCAGTCTTTTTTTTAATTTCTTACTTCATGAAGAAGAAAATATTTTTTTATAATATCATAGAATTTACATTGCTATCAGTATATTATGTACAATTCGCACAAATTTGCTACTGTAAGCGAACTTCACGATTTAATTTATTGCGAATGTATCAAACCGCACATTTGTGTGACTTGCTTCTCGGCGGAGTTCGAAAATTATTGCGCTTAGAGAATGCCAATTAATTACGGGCAAATTAAAGCACGGAGTAGGTAATAACGTAGTCGTAATTCAATCCATGCCAATTATTTTTTAAAATCATTGTCGGATACTAAATTATATGTATAAGCAGGTTGTAAGAACCAAGATTCTTTATACATACATATCAACTGTCCACATGAAATATGAGATACATATTTTTTTTAAAGACTTGTTTAAATTATTAGTTAAGGATTAATTTCCAATCCAATTTCGTAAGCGATCTTTAATAATTATGCGACGATTATCATCTCGTTTTACAAGTGGAAGTATATTTATTAAATTGGTGTGTAATGCATTCAGCAAAAGTTTCAATAGTATATGATATGAACATGATAGACAAAATCTTCGTGAGAAACTTTAATTACGTAAACTTACATATACAATTTAAAACCGAGGTATTCGCAATAAATAATATTTTTCGCAATAAATAAATAATTATTTACAGATTTCTATTATATTAAGATCTTTCTAATAGATACCTATTGAGCACCAAAAATTGTGTATTATTTCGGTAATTTAGCTGCGTTTCAAGTCCGGAAAAATTTCGGCGCGTAGTTCAAACTTGACTATAATATATAGTATATGTGTACATATTTAGTATATATTAATTCACTTTAAATTAATACATTAAAGATCCCAGTTTAAATCGTTATTGGCCAGGATTTCCTATTTGATGAGTTTAAAATTTAAAACGATATAAACAGTGCGTTAATGTATTTATTTTGTTGCTTATACGGATCACATCTGATAAAATTAACATACTTATCATTTTGTCACCGATGTATGTAAACGAAACGAAAGTGTGCGTTGCCACATGGCGATTGGAAATCTCATATGTTCTATTTTCAAGATAATAGACTGCCTCATTTATTCCGCCCCAATTCCTCGACCGCGCCCGATCGAATAAAAAGAGAGTTTATCAGCTTATCAAGAACGAATGTAAAAATTCCGCTAAATAACAACATCGGCAGCCCATAGTCTGAGAATAGAAGAGTTTTTATTTATTTGCTTTTAAAGTGACACGCACCCGCGTCCGCGTGCAATAAAATAATTACGCGGTATGACTTTATTATCGTCACAAGTATCGGATCTGCAATTTCGCACGGCTGCTTTCCGATCGGTACCGCCTCGTTCGTGCGCGGTTTGTAATACAGCGGTGCCATTTTATTTGGAGCAATGCGTGCGCTGACTCGATATCACGCTGTGCAACCGAGGAAATGTTTCTGCGGCGTCGAGAAATATTACCGTGCTCACGTGCGTATTTTCTTAAGAGACACTGCTATTTTTTTCGCGCGTGGCTGAAGAAATAACTGTCATCTTAATGTGTCGGGGCGCGATTAAAGGCTGCGCATGTGCGTGCCGTGATTTTGAAATTACGTTGGTGCTCTGATATCAGGAAAATAAAACTGCTCGTACCGTTTCATAACTTTCTCGCACTCATACACATGCGGACACGCCTAAATATGAATCGGCAATCTACGGCAGCACGGCGCTTTTTATAGAATATCGAAGAAACATTCTATTTCATTCCTATTATTTATGCTCGCGATTACTATTATTATTACTTTTTATGCCTGCTATTATTATTATTATTATTATTATTGATGAGTGGAATAAAGGTCAAATTATAAAATTTTGATATTATATAATAAAAATTAAAATAACTTGCTACTTTTTTATTATACACAATGAGTACAATATTAAATGAATTATGTCTTTAAGAAGATACATGTTAAATACTTTCCTATTACGATCAACAATATAAATGTAAAAGCTAATTGTCGGGAAAAGGATCTAAGTGCCTTTATTCCGTCCATCCCCTCAATTATAATCTATACCTGCTTATTATTACACGAATTTTCCGTAATTTATCGGATGGTGAATCGAGTGAATCAGAGAAAAATGTCATTACACAAAAGCTCATTCCCATTACGCCTACGCACATAAAACTCGAAAGCACACCACGTGCGCGCGTTCGCCATATGCGTGCGACATTTCAGTTAAGTGCATCATTCGTTTCAGCTGTATCGTCATGAATTTCCGATCGCACCTGTATCAGAGATCGGCATCCAAATCGGCATCAACGCGGCTGGTGCTCGCGTTATAAGGGCGGAGGAATGGAATGGGACGAGGTTGCGGTAGAGGAAATATCGCGAACACGAGCCTCGCATACTTCGCTTAAGTGAATTCCGCGATGAGCATGCGGGTGTCGAAAACGGGTCGAGATCGAACGCGAGCGTTTTGGCATTGCCTGGTGCTGAATGCATTTGCATTCTAATGACGTAAAGTAAACGTCCCAATGATTGTATACTTATGTCAGGAGAAAGTTTATTATTTTTAGTCTTAAATGCTTTTTTCATTACAATATTATAATTTTAATATTACAATTAAATTATAATATTTTAAAAAGCATATTTGGGGGATTAAAAATAATATAAACAAATAAAGTTTTGATATTGTCCAATCCAGTAGGACATTTATCTTATTAATGCCTAGGCTAATCTAAGTTATGCATGGAGGCGGCAAATTTCGGAGGGAGCGGAATTTTTTAAAAGAATTTCTAAAAAGTTGCCGAATTATGCAGATAAGGACGACAATGATTTTGCATAAGTTCTAATTTAGCCCCATTTGCGTCCTTTGTTTATTATAAAACGAAGCATCAGAGCTGAAGGGAATCGCCAGAAATCGGATGACGGAGGCATGACAGCGCGAATGATAATTAATAACAGAACGAATGTGATTACGATACGCGACCTATTCGTGATGACATTTAGCAACGTATTATGCGCTGTGTCGCGTTCGGAACGATGACAATATACTTGTCAAGTTTCTAGATACGATAATGACATGTGAAATGCAAGCATGCGTTTATCGAGTCGCCTGATTTTTGTAATGTGATTTCTATCATCGTGTATGATGCAATTGTAAATTTATGAGAAACTAACAAGGGAAAATCCAGATATATCATGCATTTGATGTTAAGATATAAAGAGATTTGAAATCGTAAAAATAATATGTAACATTCAGGTGCCAATAAGCAAAGAAAACTGGAGTTACAAACTTATAAAGTTTGGAATGACCAAGCACGCATGATGGATGTCACAGAAAATAGCTTGACTAAGTTCGTCTAACCGTAATTTGTAACTTTAATCTTTTGACCTGTTGACACTATGCTAAATGCTACATTACTTTTACAATGTTAAATCTGTATCTCAATATCAAACTTTCTATTTTAATATCAACTTTCCAAAAATCAACATGATATCCATTTGGATCTCATTTTACAAGTTATCAAATATCCTAGTATCATCTCTAAAGATCTATAATAAAAATTCATCCAAAGTGAATGAAAAGTGACGAATAGATATAGCTGTCTGTTCCTTTTCTTCTTTTCTCTCTCATTCTTTCACTTTTCTAAAACATACAAAGTTATCCAAATGATACCGAATGACAATTAAAGGACTGATTCGCTTTAGTAGAATTTACTCTTATTATAGGGTCTTTAGAGAAATGTGAGAATCATCGTCATACGCGGCTTTATCGGAACATTCAAGAAAAGGAAAAATTGTCGAGCAGATATAGTGTCACGGCTACGGCGTTCTTCATCACCTCGTTACGGGGCCGTCCCGCATTAGCTTCCTTTGCCTCCGGGTGAGCCTATCCTCCGGCACGTATTCAGGCGATCAATTGACGCGCGACATAACTCCGCATCGAGGACGCCGGTGGCTGGTACATAGAACCACACTTAGCGAATATATATCCGGTAAATGCAGGAGAGACGGAGAGTAGCAACCCAAGAGCGATGCCTGCTTCGTTGCCTTCGTCCTTCTCTTCCTCCTCTTTCTCCTCCACTGAGGCTGAGGCTTCTACTGGCGCACAGAGGCAGTGTGCGGTAGCCACCTATGACCTCTTGCCACGCAGGGACGCACCGATCTTCACCAGAATTTCTATAATATGAGTTAAACAAGTGAGATAATGATTTCTGATTGGTTATCTAAATCTACCATAATAACCAAGACAGGCGTGAATCTTAAATATAACATTTAAAAAAATAATAGCATAAAAATGTATATTAATATTATAATCGAAGACACACACACACACACACACACACACACACAATTATTTGATATTAGTAAATATTTAGCCTTACACTTCTTTAATAATGTCATGTGTGTATGATTAAGCATCTAACAGTAATATCTAATCTGAATATGATAAAATCAATGTTATCAATGTTATTTGATTGTATATGGGAGAGGATAATCTTTGAAAATTTGTATGTGAACTAGTTAAAATTATTTTTACAAGATGAAATTATTTTTCATCAGTATCAGTTGCGCGAGAAAAGAAATACCTATATCGATTAAGAGAGAGAAAATAGATTTTATTTTTTCGTATTATGCCATTAGTTTGGGAAATTTCTATGCAAATTGTTCGTAATGATTTCGTAAGCTTATGTTTCTTTTCCCGAAAATTAGATATAAATAATTTTTTTTCAGTCAAGATTCTAGGAGAAGCATGTTAAGGTAAAATATGAATGCAAAGCGGAGATGAAACGGCGCTTTACAAAATCTTCATTTTTATCATGAAATTGGTATCCGGCGGCGATCCTAGAAATTATGCGACGGGGTCATATACGTGCCTTCACGTGGGCGCTTCGCGAGTTTCCGGAGAAGTTACGATACGCGGTTGATCTACGGACAACAATTAAGCATAGCATTATAAATACCGCGCTCACGCAGTTTGCCGACGTAATTCCTTCGTCGGCCGGAGGCAATATAATGGTGCCTGAAAGATGCGTACCTGGTCTCTAACACGCGTAGGTGAACCTACGCACCCTATGAGAACCTCATCTTCACCGATGTATATACTTTCGCTCGTCTTCTTACGAGAAGAAGTGAATGGAAATTGGTTAGCGAAGTCGGAGACAAGTCAACGCTTTCTATAATAAATCGGCAATTGTTCGAAATATATGCGTTCTTACTTCATATATCAACGAGAACTCATTAATAAACAGCTTCAAGTTTCCCAGGTAAAGTCTTCCTACTCTGAAAATTTATGCATCGTAAAAACAACTCTACATATAAAGGAATCATATGTTTCTAGATCGAAACAGAATAATGAGAGTTTTTAGAACTATTATTTCAAAAATAAATATAAAGATTTGTACTATTGCATTAAATTACAATGTAATACCATAAATGTTAATAAACTTGAAATGTAATTATTTTAATTTTGAAGTTCAAACGATCAATGAATATTCTCAATTGTGTCATTCATGCATTTCTATTAAATTCCATTGGTGCTATTAAATTCTCAGATATAATCTGATGACACTTATCGCTTCTTCAGCTAATCGTATCATCCAAATTTATCTGGCATTACCATCATATTCGTAATGTCCTTCTATCTCTCGTACAAGTCACGTTTGCCAGAAGTGCTAGTTTCTCGCGTGTCAAGTTCTTCGCTTCGCGACTCGAGGCGATTCCGAAATAACGTGGTGTCATGTGTTGGGGAATATTCAAATCGTCTCCTCTAGTATCAGGTATCGACGCTGGCTCTCGGCCATAACCGCGAGCGGAATAATTTCGAGCCGTGTGCCGCGCTCTGCACGCGATAATAAATGCGCGCTCGTCACGAGCTCACGTGCGTGAGGCTCGATCTCAGAGACTCTAGCATTTTATAGCGTTTCTCTTTCTACCTATGTCCGACTACGATAACGCACGCTTTTCCCCGGCAATGTCACTGTTGCGAAGGGCATAGCATTAACTGGCCGTTGCCCGAGCACGTCGTAAGGCGCATGAAGACGATCTCGCTTCTCGTCCCATAACCGGCATCTCTTCGGCCTCTACGATCCGTCAAGGTGAAGCGGTAGTGAGTATACGGTAGCCGTCAGCGTGTCAACCGGTGACTAATGGATCCGCACTGACGAGACGACGTTGGTAGCGTGGACCCGGCGTAAGTAGCGTAGTCAGTAGCGGTGCCGGCGATTGGTGTATAGCGTCACCTTATTATAAATAGATACTTAAGAGTATAGAGCTCGTGCTGCTCGAGACACGGAGATTCATCTTATCAGCCAAGGAGACATAAATTATGCCCGTCCAATTTAATCCGTGCGATTAGGCAAGCCGCAGTCTCTGCGTCGGGCCTCCGGCGACGAACTTTATCCAAATTAAAACTGTTTCAAAAGCGGAGAAAGTAAAATTATGGCATATACAAATGTTTTTTTACTTATTTCCGATTATTTAAGAGTTCGTTAGACAGATTTAGGAATTCAGGGATCCACAAGTTTAAAATATGAGAATAGAAAAATTGATCCAAGTATTTAGTTAATGCTTAACATACATACAATGAATGCTTAACATACACTTGGAATGTTTACCGAAACCAAATTAAATAGCTTAAGAAATTCGTTATCTTAAATACTATTTGGATCGGCGCTGTGGAATATCTGTCCACTGACATTTCTCGACATGTCACTTCGATGTAATAACGATTCCATGAAACACGATACGAGATATAATGTCACCAGTAGAAGACATTTAATGTTCCTGATAATAATGAATGTTAAAGTTCGGATATCTAATCACTCGGTTATTGCCCCTCGCATTTGCCTCGGACGATAGTGCACATCGTTTCGACATTGTGTTCCGGGAAAGTGTTTCTCGGCGTACAATGTTTCTGCGAATCAACGAGATTATCTTTCGTATGCGAACCACCTCGACATAATATATTTGCTAATCTGCGATATAAACGTTCGGTGAATTTACTCATGACACGCGAATTTCAGCGAAATTATGTCCGAGCGAAATTATGATCTCACTACGCGAACATGTCGAGATTATTGTTAAGATGCGACAATTTACGGAATCTTAAATCAGAATATAAAATATCAGGAGAATGTTCGTTTCACAATCAATCGATATTTGCGTTGTCATTAAAGGGAATAGAAAAATTATAGGAATGCATGTTTGATAAGTACCATCCTCGAAGAACGACATTCCTCTCTTTCCACGAAGTTCGTTCCGGGTTCAATTATTTTGTAATATATTCGAGTTTGCTTTTCAT
>Ga0157364_1005879_pt1 | contig 12547 bp, 16 predicted proteins | sample AttsexASBM2_FD_111476 | JGI IMG/M metagenome (GOLD analysis project Ga0157364, IMG submission 111476) | Fungus gardens microbial communities from leaf cutter ant in Ribeirão Preto, State of São Paulo, Brazil - Atta sexdens ASBM2 | ecosystem: Host-associated > Fungi > Mycelium > Unclassified ... | reverse complement strand
AAGGCCACCATGTTGTATACATGTGCCCTGACATCATCTTCTAGATCTTTCCACTATGTTCTAGGCTTATGACGTCACATCATGTGACATGTTATGTGACTGCAATGTCATGTGCCTCTTCATCGTCCCTAAAAAGAAAAGAAAAGAAAAACAAAATTTCTATAAAGTCAGAAAATAAAAGAAAAAGAAAATAAAAATTGTCCATGTCCAGAGTGTCTCATAACAATTAGCATATGATATACATACTATATAATGTCACTTCTTCTAGAACCTTCTACTTCCTTCTCTTATGTCTTGTGACTTGTGACCAATCATTACTCTATCCCTAACTCTAGGTTCTAAAAATAGAAATCATAAAAATAAATTGAAAAGAAAATAAAGATTAAATGAAAAATGAAAATAAACTAAGTCCACTTCTTTCATTCTTGACACCAACAGAGTATTATAGCTCTTTATATATCTGCCCTTAGATGTAAAGACAAAGACCAACTTATCTATAATAACCCCAACTACAACTGTTATAGCCACACCATTGATGTCTATTATTGGCCTGGTAGTGGCAAAGAGAGGCAATTTCCATCTAGTTTTGGAAAGAAAGTGGAAGCAAAAGAAAGCACTACCAATACTCACCAAAATGGATTCAGAGAAGTATCATTCACAAATATGACTATAACTACAAATATAAATGAGTAACAAGCCTTCACACTCATGACAATAAGAGATACCCACCTTAAGATGCTCAAACTATTACCATCTTCTTTGGAAAATCCTACTCCTAACATCATACTATTTTCCAGCTTTATTGAATGTGTCAAGTAGAGAATAGATAGAGGAATAGGAAAATAAGTACCTAAGAAATGGTTATCTAATGAGCCAATTTGTTAGGAACAGACTAGCCACTGAACCAGTTACACTAACAGTATGTAATGTCAAGCTTAGCTTTGACATCTGGCTGGTACTATATATGTACTTCATACTGTACTCCTGACACAATTGTGCTTTAAACTAATATGAATATATTAAAAGATATTCTTATCTTAATTGACTCAAAAGCAAGTGATAATTGCTTTGCAGACAAGTTTCTATTCACTTCATATATCTCATACAACTCACTGAGGACAGTTTTCTTGGCTGACAGAGATTCCACTTTCACTATATCTGGGAGAAAATCAGTACAATTCTCAACAGAGGTAGATAGAGTTATGAAAGGTCATCTTGAATAATGTCCTATATATCCCTAATTTATGCTCAAACTTGATATCAGTCTCTAAACTAGATCTTGAGTAAACTCTATACAGAGCCATTAATATCACCACAGCAAAAGCTGAGCTCTTTGCTATCTAATGTGGTATTAACTAAGCAGTTGCTGACCCCAACGTCAAACACATTGTAGTCATCACTAACTCCCTCCATATCATGAGGAAGATCTTCAACTCTTTCTCTCATCCATATCAAATTCACTCTGCTGCAATTTTCACAGAATTCTTTTCTAAAGATTCTTAGAACTATATCAAATTTTGGGACTGCTCCAGTAATCAACAATGGGCACTTCATCAAATAGTTGACAATGAAGCCAAAAATATGGTATCTACTCTGTCACTCCCATGCAAATCTTCTTGGGACTTCTGTAAAAAATCTGAGTGTGATTCCATTCTTTCTCAGTGGAAGATGACTTTCCAAGTATTTGATTCTAAAGGGAGAGACTTCCTCAACCTCTTAAACAATGACTTAGATCCTATTGAACCTTCATGTTCCAAAGGTAGCCCATAGTGTTAAGATCGTTGATGGTGGACTTTATTTTATTTTCTCTTTTCACTTTATTTTACTTTTCTTTTCTTTTTCCTTTTTAATTTTGTATTTTTAGAACAACTTGGGTTAGGGTTTATCAGTCACACTGTCACATCAGTAACAAATTGATGGCGTAGTCACAAGACTGATCATGGAACTTGGGAGAATGAAGTAGAAGGTTCTAGAATAAAGTAACATCATACAGCATGGACAACACATGCTGGCCTCATGTTATACTCATGGTTGTTTAGGGTAGGGTGCACAGTAGCTAGCACGGACCATGGGTAATAGTATATAAGGTAGACTACTTTGTATTAGGAACTTTATTGAGTTCTCTTATGTTACTCAATACAAGAGTTGCTTCTTTACTTAACCCTTTGAGCATTGATTCATAACACATAGCTTTCACAATTTGGTCACTCTAACTCGCTTTGCACTCGAGCATCAAGAGCTATTACCAATCATGCTCCAACAGGTGAATATCAATTAAGATTCTTTCCTAGGGAGAATTTTGCATGTCCTTGTGGTCTATACCCTATTGAAACAAGACAACACATTCTTTATGAATGTTGTAAGTTCATTTAAATCTCCTTCTATTGGACTCATAATATAATTTAAATGGAGAGCTATGAGTTTTGATATATGACACCAAAGATTAATCCATGCAGGAAGTAACAATATCTGCTTGATGTTGTCAAATAAACTAGTAGATAGTTTAAATATTTATAGAGAGCTAAACATAGGAGGTCTTTGTAAAGACTATATTTTCAGCAAACATATGGCTTATCTATTCAATAATACTAGACAAATAGAAGCATATATCCTTAAACACATATATATTGACATTTGGGGACCAGCACCAGTATATTTAGCTAGAGGTGCTGTTTACTTTATAACTCTAACAGATGACTTCTTTTCTTATTGGACTATAGCATTCTTGAGTGGAAAGTCAGCAGATACTACACTGAAAGTTTTGAAAGCCTACCATATCAAAGCAAAAAAACAGACATGCTGAAAACTAAAGAAAGTGCAGTTAGATATGGGTAGGAACTGGTATAATAATTCTTAGGAGAAGTACAGAGCAGAGAATGGGAGAGTCAAGTTTAAGTTTACTACCCCTTATACCCACCAGCAGGATAGTATTGCTGAATGCAGCATGCATACTATTCTTGATGTGATATGATTAGTAATGGTAGAGTTGGGGCTTCCACTCAAATACCAGGTATATGCTATACAGACTGTTGTTCATGTGAGAAATTTCATATCTTCTGCAAAACAGCTAAAGAAAATCCCAACTAAACTTTGGACTAGACAGTGATAGAATATATTCTATCTTTGTCTATTTGGTGCAATAGCATATGACTATGTACCACTAGACTTAGGATTGTCAAAGCTTAGCCCTAAATTAACCAGAGTTAACTTACTAGGGTATTTTGGAAGAAAAGGCTACAAACTTCAAATCACAAGATGTTATCTTTGAGGAAGAAACCACTCACATTGCTATACAACACAGACTATTTGTTTTTTCTGAAAATAATAGTCTGTTTAGATATAAACAAGATAATATATCTATGGCTAGTGAACTAGTTGAAAATAGTAATTATGATAGTTCCAAGATTGCAATTTTTTCCCAACAAGATATAGCTGTTATATTCCAAGTCTATTCATTCAGAAAACACATATCCATAGTATATTTTTTGCCAACAATTAAAGCCCACCTTTTACAGCAGAGATACTCTTATTCAACTCAGTCTTCTATGACAGAGTTATCTCTGTCAGTGTTTCAACACTGAAACCTCTGCTCAGAGTAATAGGGGCTTTACCACTAAAACCCTGAGCATCTCCTATAATATCTATTTGTATATAAGACTAGTAGTTACACTGTAATTTGCTAGTCTGATAATCAATGAGGATAACTTCTTATTGGACTTGATCTCCAGTGTTCAATAGTAACACACCAAATCAGCACTCACTTCTATCTCAGATTCCTCTCTATCATCTGAAGTTACAACCATGTGGCAGACAGATGGTATAGTACATAAGCTAAAGTCATTTCACAAGTCTGCATATCTCTAAATCCATCTTGCAGACTTCCATCCTGGTGTGAACTGTACCTGATAGTATTATCAGACTACTAAGTCTGCCATTGCTTCTAAGCAGTTCTGTCTGTAAAACAATTACCTTTCATACTTCAAGTCCAAAATGGCTTCCTCTCATTGTAATTCTTCAACTCTGATCCCACTGCTTGGAACACCCTTTAATATTATCTTGTATTTCAGTGACCAGATGGCTTATCTGCTAAATGCTCTATGATGCTCAAAATAAATTCATCAAAGAGGCCACTTATCTCTGAGGTCTCCCTTTAGTACTATTCAACCAGGCTAATCAGCTTCACTTGTCCCTGGCCCAAGTATTGTCCCTATGGACAATGATCCTAATTGGAAGAATGCTTCTGCTACTAATCTTATTACTAACTTAATAGCTAATAAACCTACATCTTTTATTCACTCACAGTCCAAACCCTGTTAGAGCAAGAATACTAATAAACAGTTGGCTAACATACTTGGTTGACTCACTAATACTCTTAACTCTAATCAGACCCTTAGTCCTAATACTAATTCACAAGAAACTAAAGCTTATATCCCTAACATTTTCAGCGGCACTAAGCTTGACAAGCTCAATAATTTTTTGTTTCAATATTATTTATATTTCCATACTAACCTGGTACATTTGACACGGACATTGTAAAAATCAACTTTGCAATAACCTATCTTACTAGAGTAGCCTAGGACTGATTTGAGATAGGCCTCAACTAAAAAGACCAGAGCATCTTTTAAGACTGGCTCTCCAACTGGAACCTGTTTGTTGATGAGCTACATCAATATTTTGGTTTCTCAGATCCCATTAGTGAATTGGCCAACATGCTGAACAACCTCCACATGGAGCCCAGTGATAAGATTTCTACTTACAATGTGGACTTCATATGCTATGTCTCTCAACTAGGTTGGAGGAATAGTCTGCTCTGCCACTACTATTACTAAGGGTGTTGTAGACTCCCAACCTTAGAGCTGGTTCAGAGACTAAACCTTATACCAGGTTGATACAAGAGAACTTGATAAGGAGCTTCTACTAATATCTACCACTATATATACTATCCTGTTCTGGTCTGTGCTACAACATTATATTACTGACCCTAAAGTCCATGCCTCTACCTTATGTCCTATTACTCATCCACATATGTTTTCCATAAGGCCACCATGCTTCCTACATGTGCCTTGACGTCATACCCTCTACCCTACTCCATTGTCCTACATCATCACTCTTCATCTCCGTCATACATGCGTATACCATATGTGTACTGTCACAAACTTCATTCAGCTTGTATCTCCACAACCAGTGGACCAATTTTCACAAACTAAGTTGTGCTGGAAAGCTCCAAATGAGGGCTATCCACATATATATGAGATGTACAAAAGCAACAACAAACAACTGAGATATCAGGCCATCAATAGCTATAAAAGCTTCATCTACCAATATCTCATGAAAGGCTGAACGGATTCGCACAATTAAACTTGCATTGGGAAGTGCTCATCAATTTGTTTCCAACAATATATGATACATCTCAAAGCAACAAGTATTGGTAGAGATACAAGCATATCAATATAGTGACATAATTAGTTATCTTCTAAAATTAGCCTGATAGCTGCTATGATAGCTGACAGCTCCCATCAGGTACGAGTTTTGATCATGTGATGGCAACAGCTTGTGCACGGACCATCACTCTTTTGTATATATACCTTTGTGTCTGAGGGCTAGACCTCAGACTTAACAACATCAATTATTCCTGTTGATACTTTTCATCATCTGTCAGTTATCATACCCTTGTACTGAACCTCTGAAACACTATTCAGCTCAAGTATCACAACCAGTAAGTATCTTATTTGTGATAGTGCACTATGAGGAGCCCTTGTCCCTTGACGTCACTCTTAACCCTAACTCCTACTCTAGACTCTTCCCGATCCTTCTAGACCCTAAGTCCTTCTAGACTGCTCTAGACTTTATCACATGACTTCCAGGTCACATGTCTATCTCCTAACCTTTTGTCCATTGTAGACTAATAATTACCTAAGGTCCTAACCCTAACCCTAGTCCAAAGTCTGTCCACACTCTCATACTATAACAAAGGGCTCCCCAATCAGATCTAGAATCCTATCTCTATCCAGGAACAAGGAAAACCCATCTCATTCCAGAACATATACACTTTGGTAATGACTATTGATCATTACTACTGGAAACATGACTACAAACACCACTGTGCAAGGCAGGCAGAAAAAAAGGCTCTTGAGTCTCATTCTTGGAAGCAAGGAAAAGCTTCTATCTCTGGTCCTGCTATGGCCTCCCAAAATAAAGCAAACCCATCTCTAACAGTATCATCTACTAAGACCTCCTCAAAATCATCTCTGTTTCTTACTCCCAAGAAATAACCTAATACTCCATGGATGGATATCTCTTCTAAGCTGGCTAGCAATAGCAAGTTGACCAGTGACAAGTGCAAGAAACATCTCAAAAACAACCTATGCCTCTATTGTGGTGCAAGAGACTACAAGCTGAACTTTTGTCCCAAGAAGCAGACTACAGTCACTCCAAAGGGCCACAGTACTTCAGCAATGACTGATACTCTGGCAGTTGCTTCTGAGAAACCCTCAGAAAAATAGAGAGTGACCCTCAGGACTCCACACAGACTGAGGGTTGCATTAAACTTCCCTATGCAGCAATGAGTCCCATCTGACTCAACACATCCACTCTTTCTGATCCTTATTCACTCTTTGTTTTCCTTATCTCTCCTTTGATCCTTGGTCAGAATTACCTTAATAAAATCCAGTTCCAAGCTCTTGTCAACTCTGGGTCTACTCATTACTTTGTAGACTCTAAATTTGTGGATACTCACCACTTGAAGACATCCACAACTTCTCTGGTTGCTCTCTGCTTGTTTAATGGTTTATCAAATAGCACTATCTCCAAAATTGCCAACTTGCCCATAATTTTTTCCACTGGTGATTGTATGAATCTAGACTTCTATGTTACTCCACTTAATTCTTCCTGCTCTTTGGTCCTTGAATACAACTGGCTCACCTAACACAATTTACTGATTAACTGGGTAAATGGGTTGATAAACTTCTATCCATCTTTGTGGGAAAATCTTGCTCTTTCTTGTGTCATGGCCAATATACTATTGGCATCTCTGTTCTTCCTGGACATCTCTCTGCAATCATCAGATTCTGTAGTTTCCATACCTGTATCTGAGATCTCCATATCTAACTCTGAGTGACCTAACATTGCTATAATTGGTGCTGCAGCATTCTTGTACATATCAAAACTCCCAGGCTCTAGCAATTTTGAACTCTGTCTTTGTTCTTCAGATATTCAGGCTAATCCTACAAAACTTGTAGAAGCCTTTGATTTTTCCAATGTTCCTTCCAAGTATCATGAATTCACCAATGTTTTCAGCAAAACTAAAGCTGAAGTTCTCACTCCTTATTGTCCTTATGACCTCAAAATCAATCTAGAAGAAGATTCTCAACCTTCAGTTGGCCTAATATACTCTCTTTTGGCATCTGAACAAGAGGCTCTGAAAGAATTCATTGAGGAAAATCTCAATACAGGTTTCATCCAACTAACCTTATCTCCACACGGTATACCAGTCTTATTTATTAAGAAGAAATATGGTTTACTGCACCTCTGTGTTGACTTTTGTAGTCTTAACTACATCTCCAAGAAGGATCATTATCCACTCCTACTCATTTCAAATCTACTAGACTCACTTTGCAAAGCTTGGATTTATTCAAAGATAAATCTTTGCTATACCTACCATTTGGTTTGCATTACCAATAGTGATGAATGAAAGACTGCTTTTAGGACACATTACAGGTCATTTGAATGGTCTGTAATACTCTTTGGTCTTACTAATGCTCCCATGGTTTTTCAGTAATTCATGAATGGTATTTTCTCTGATCTTTTGGATGTCTGTATCATGATCTATCTGGATGATATACTCATCTACTTGAATAACATGTCCAAACATCACTGGCATATAAAAGAAGTACTCAAGTATTTTCACAAGGCTGGTCTTTATACCAAAGCAGAGAAATGCAAATTTCACTCTGAGTTGGTAGAGTATCTGGGATACATTCTTTCTTCTTCTGGCCTTACTATGTCTGACAACAAAGTAAAGATTATTCAAGACTAGCCAGAACCCAAGAAAGTCAAGAATATTCAATCCTTCTTAGGTTTTGCTAATTTTTATTGCCAGTTCATCTTTAACTACTCAGATATTGTTATTCCATTGATACACCTCACCTGGAAGGATATTCCTTGGAAGTTCAACTCCTCCTGTCATGATGCTTTCAATTCTCTCAAGAAAGCATTCATCTCCACCCCCATCCTTACTCATTGGATTCCTAATGCTCAACTCATTGTGGAAACTAATGCTTTGGACTATGCTTTTGCTGTAATTATTTCCATTGTTAATACAGAAAATGAAGTTCATCTAGTGGTCTTTCACTTCCACACTTTCACTATGGCAGAGTTGAACTACAACACACATGATAAGGAATTGCTTGCCATCTTTGAAGCTTTCAAGATTTGGTGATACTACTTGGAAGATCCTGCCCATCCCATTGACGTTGTTATGGATCATAAAAATCTTGAATATTTTTTTCTACTACCAAGGTATTGACCTGGAGGCAAACATGGTGGTCCAAGTACCTCTCTTAGTTCAACCTTGTCATCAGGTTCTACCCTAATCAACTTGATACCAAACTGGATGCTCTCACTAGACAATGGGATATCTATCCTAAAGGAGGAAATACTGGCTATGCCACAGTCAACTCTCATAACTTCAAACCTATCTTCACTCAAGAACAACTTGTAGTCTCTATACAAGCTACTATTCTCCTTTTCCCTTTTCTCCATGTAGCTATAGTTGTGGATCTAGACACCTTACATTAAAACATCCTTTTGGCTCTTCCTAGTGACCCAATTGTGATGAAACACATCTCTGCAGATGGCTGGTTGTCTATGGACCCAAATAGTCTTCTTCTCCTTGACAACAGAATTTATGTACTATCTGCTGGTAATCTCCACATGTGCATTCTCCAGTACAATCATAATCACATCCTTGTTGGACATTCTGGTCAAAACAAAACACTGGAATTAGTTCATCATGAATACTCCTGGTCTAGCCTCTATGCTAATGTACAACAATTCTACAAGCCCTGTATCACTTATATGCAAGTCCACCTATCCGGAAATTATATTCCTGTGGTGATATCATCTTCCAATTATACAAACCCACCTTTCTTACAACATGCCCTATGGCAGTGCTGCAAGTATCTGGGTATTTCATCTTCTATAGTGGAGATACTCCTATTCAACTTGGTCTTTCATGACAGAGTTACTTCTGTCAGTGTCTCAACACTGAAACCTCCACTAGGGATAATAGGGGCTATACCACTGAAACTCTGAGCATCTCCTATAGTAGGAACTCATATATAAGACTAGTAGTTATACTGTAATTCACTAGTCTGATAATTGATGAAGATAAACTCTTATTGAACCCAATCTCTAGTGTTCAACAGTGACATACCAAATCAGCACTTACTTGCAACTTGGACTTCCTCCTATCATCTGAAGTTGCGACCATATAGCAGACAGGTAGCACATCACATAAGCTAAAGCCAAGATTGTTCAATAAGTCCATCTTGCAGACTTCTATCCTGGTGTGAACTGCATCTGATAACCAGCTATGGGAATAGAGGCCATTGCCAGTCTAATTCCTATTCAACTATATTTTTGCAAATTAAGTAGTAGACACCTATTACAAATGTTAACACTCTCTCAAAACCATGTAATCAAATCACTTCTTGAGAAAAGACATATACCAAACTCTCAACCTCATTGCCTCTTCTTAAAAAATATAACTTCCAAGCAACAGTAAAAAATCAAGAGCTCTATTGCTGATGAAAACAATTGTCTTAATGGAGTTTTTCCATCTTTTGACTCTTTAAATAGCAAATTTCTTCCAGGACTTAGATCAATTGATATTTTTTCCAGTCATATATTTTTTACCAAGCCAATCACTGCTCTAATAAGAGCAAAACAACTTACTACAACAAGCTCAATGAACTCATTTTCAAATCTTTATTAGAACCAAGCATAATTGTTGTTATCTCAGACATTAGCATCAGAAATAATGTTACTACATCCATTGCTCATGTTTATTCTTTCAATAACTCTTTGAAGAAAACACTTTATCATGTCATCAATATCACATCAACAGAAGCAGAATTATTTGCCATTAGATGTGAGGTTAATCAGGTGGTCCAAATATCTGGGTCTTCTTACATTATTGTCATTATAGATGCTCTTCATGCAGCACAAAAAATTTTGACTCCTCTGTACATCTTCAATTGATCATGGTATTGAAAGAACTTAGAGTGTTCTTCAATAGTCATTCAGATAACTCAATAGAGTTTTGGTATTGTTCTAGCAATAAGAAGTGGCATCTTCATGTGTCAGTAAATAAGAAGATAAAGAAATTTGACCTTATTCTACTTTATTCTAGCAAAACATCATGGGACTTCAACAAGAAGGAGGAATGTGACAATATCAGGAATGTGACAATATCATCAAAGAGTGGCAACAACTTTCAAAACATCAGATCTTAAGGGAAAGAACTTTCTCAATCTCTTAAATAATGATCTTTCAGACATCAAACCCTCCTATATTAAAGGGGGTCCATGAATCAAACAATTCAGTTTCTCAAACTTGCTGTGCACTTGAGCTACCATCACTAATCATGCTCCAATAGGAGAATACCGACTCAGATTCTTTCTAAGAGAAGAGTTTAGTTGTCCATGTAGGGTTTATCCTATCAAATCAAGATGTCACATTCTCTATAACTGTAGAAGATTCAACAAATACTAGAATCCAATGAGAGACACTATTGGTCAATTCATTGCTTTTTTGGAGTTCAACCCAAATGCTTTCTCATTTGGAGAAAGCATTACATGAGTATGCGATATTTTACCATGGACATTTTCCCTTTCTTTCTCTTTCTTTTTCATTTCATTTCATTTTGTTTTCTTTTTAGTCCTATTCAATGTATTTATGGAGTAGCTACCACAGTCTGCCCTTGCTTTTTTTTTTTTTCTTCATCAACAATTTATTACACGGCGCACATAGGCAGACCATGGTAGCTACTTTCGTAACTATGTACAGGAGAAGCATACTACAGGAAAATTAAGAAAGAGATAAGACAAAAAGGAAAATAAAAGGAAAAGAGGAAAGGAAAAGGACTAATCAACTAGAAAAATAGAAAGCTAAGATCTACCTAGTGAAATAAACTAGTTGTCTACAAATGCAAAAGCATTGGGATTCATGATCAAGAACATTACAAAATGATTCAAAGAGTCTCTCCTTGGGTTCCAGTACCCGTTAAACCTTGTACACTCATGGAGGATGTGCCTCCTTGTTTTGATGGGGTAGCTATTGCACGGACATGAAAAGTCTGTGTTGGGAAGGAATCTTAACCAATACTCTCTAATAGGAGCATGGTTAGTAATAGCTCTTGTGGCTCAAGCGCATAGTGAGTTAGAGTGGCCAAAAGCTTGAAGCCACAGACCGCCTTTGATGTAAGATGTAATAATAGGATTGTAGTCGTCGTCTAATAGATCAAGAAAGTTATTTCCTTTACCGTCAGATGCTTGGAATGTCATTTTCCAGAGGTTAATGATGTTGTTGCTGTTGATTTTCTTGCAGTAATCCCAGGAGATCTTGGAAGGGTATGATGGAGTAGGATGGAAAGATTTGGAGTCTTTGTCGATGTTGAGATGAAGTCCCCATTTGAGGCAACTTGGGCATTCCCAGAACTCTATGGAGTTGTTGAGATTGGAATTGAAAAACCTTTGCAACTCACTGAGGATAGCTGCTGAATGGAGTTGGTAGGGGTGGGATTTGCTGTCGAAAATTTTCTTAGCAGCGTATATGGAATTGGTTACAACTATGATCTTGGAGATACTATTGACGGAGCAGGCTTGGTTGATACCACACCTGATTGCAAACAGTTCAGCTTCAGTGCTTGTCACAAACAAAGCATGGTGAATGGTCTTGGTGAGAGGGTAATTCGCTATGTGGACGTGTGAGATCGATGTAGCAATATTGTGTTTGATGCTAGCATTTGTTATCACAAGGGTAGATTGGGGCAAGAAGGAGTTGCTTAGAACCATGTTGTCTAGTTCTTGGGCATGGGTTTTGTATTTTTATTTTTATTTTTTATTAACTAAATTGAAACAGAAACGATTAGAAAATTCGTCCATAATATGAAGACCAGGTGAAAATTCAGGGTTAAGGGGAGAAAATGATGGGAAAATCCCAAGAGCTTTGTTGAAGGAGTCAATAAGGTGACCTTTGGTTAGGTTTCTTTGGTGATTGGTCAACAATCCAATGCGGTGGGGGTTAGGCGTGATGGATGAAGATAGAGAATCATCCATAAGACTTCTTAGTAAGTGACTCGGAGGGAGTTTGAGAGGGCAAATTTCCAATCTCCTAGCAATTTTCTAGAGGTGGAATTTGATTAGAATTATTCCAGCAATGGCTTCAATACCCATGGAAGGCAAAGTTTTGAACACTCCTAAGATCCAAATGGCTGCTCTTCTCTGCATCTTGTTGAGGGTTTTCATGTGATACAAAATCAGGGCTT
>Ga0157364_1005878_pt1 | contig 12548 bp, 4 predicted proteins | sample AttsexASBM2_FD_111476 | JGI IMG/M metagenome (GOLD analysis project Ga0157364, IMG submission 111476) | Fungus gardens microbial communities from leaf cutter ant in Ribeirão Preto, State of São Paulo, Brazil - Atta sexdens ASBM2 | ecosystem: Host-associated > Fungi > Mycelium > Unclassified ... | reverse complement strand
GTGTGTGTGTGTGTGTGTGTGTGTGTGTGTGTGTGTGTGTGTGTGTGTGTGTGTGCGCGCGCGCGCGCGCACACACACACACACACACACACACACACACACACACACACACACACACACACACACATGCGCGCGAGAAAAGAGAAAGGTAAAGTACCCACAATGTTGCCAGTTTTGAATGCGTTGGACATACCGATTATCATAATGTAGCTGCATATTGTACATTACATTATATAAATATGATAAAAATGTGATCGATAGACGAAAGAATGTTGCTCTGTCCACTACATTTTCAAAAATTACTCTTGCTTTGGCCCAGCGCGATTTACAAAAAAAAATGCAAACAGTGATTGCAGCAGACAATGCAATGACTTATCATTTCTTAGTTACAAAAGTTTCTTTCTATTTTTTCAAATTCTCGGCGATAAAAAAAACTTGGAAAAACTGAAGATGTGGATAATTATCTGACGGTAACTATCTGGTTACGGCAGCTGTGCATCTTCCTTTCACCTGTCCGCCTTTAAGCTTATTCAAACATATATTGCTAGAAAAAAATGATTTATTTATTACACCTCGATAAGAATTAGAATATATCCTCGACATTCCGAAATTGTGCAGTGAACGCGATAGAAAAATTCAAAGACTCGAGAGAGATTTGAAAAGACTCTCGAGTTGTCAGCGAAGAGTCAGGCCTCGTAATTGTTAAATTCGTAAATTTTTGCGATATTATACGCCATTAATTTTGGTACTATATTTACGGTCGTTCTTCGATGTCCCAACGTTTTTTTATTTTGTCTTTGAAATACATTGTTTTTATAATATACTTCTATCCTTCTAATTTTTCATTCAATCGCCTTTTCGTCATATGCGAAAATTCGTATAATTATGTATGAATGTTTAAAAAATTTGTGAAATATATTATAATTGTGCTTTATATAAGTAGTCCATACATTATTCGCCAACGGCGAATACATAGCCTTTATTTTTATTTAGGTTTTATTTAGGTAAAATCTTATTTAGATTGGTAACCAATTCCGAATATCCCACATCTTCGCGTGTAACATTGAGAGGTTAACAAACTTTAATGTATAATAAAAATAGAGCGATAATAGATATTTTTACGAGTAATTCTTTTATCATCGATTATTCTCGCATCCTAAGATCAAAGACGTGTAGCGATATGCGCACGCGCGCGCGTTTATCTAAATCACTAAGGTCTAAGATTGTTACCTTTTGGTAAATTTTACCTGTTGGGTAAGTAGCAAGATTACCCAATTACATGCGTGGATTGCCAAATTTACCTAACAGGTAAAATTTATCAAAAAGTAAAACAACCTGCTCTAAAGACTGCTAAAGACTCTCTAATCAAAGTTTGGCCATCTTCTCGGTTTATGATTGTCCGACATTTTTTATTCATTCTATTTAAATGCATAATGAAAATACTTTATGCTTTTACTTTAAATGTATGATGCCCATAATAAACTTATCATAATATTTACGATTAGATACTATTAAATTTTTACATTTTTTAAATTTTAATTGTCAACAGAGAAACTTAACTTACAGAAGCTTGTTCTTGTTACCTTTTTCTTGTTACCATTGAAATCGCCTATACATTACATGTCTGTAGTGTACTAAGGTTGTGTTTCAAAATTCACTGCCTAGTACTGAAAAACTATAGTTTATGTCACGTACACTATAGATTTTCAGTACTGGCAGTAAATTTTGAAACACAGCCTATATATCCTGAGGATTTAGTACAGACACGAACTACATGTACTTTCGATGATACGATTTTATCGATAGTGTCAAAAAATGTATGCAGTCACGTAGTTCCTAAACTAAAAATGGACTGGCAGTAGTGTACGGACGATATTTTAGTTCCTTTAATAAGAGTCGCGATGTAAGAATGGAAAAACTCCATTGCCGGGTGCCGGTCGGAAACTTAAGATGGGGAGCACAGGTTCTTACATAACATTAAAAGGTTATCCACACAAACTTGCATAATCGTATAAGGGTAATCGTATAAATCGTAAAAAACGTGAACTGAAGAGAAATTATTAGGTCCATTATGTTATCGGAGCTTGGTGAAAGTGCATGCCCTAAACGTATGCATAATAAAAATTATCCAGTCACATTTTATGTGCGTCTTCATAATGGGTCTTCTACAATAAACACATTAGTCATTAATCAAAAATCAGAAGCTAAAAATTGATCAATCACAGGCCTACCAGTTTCCACCGAGGGATTATTTCGGATCAAAATGTAAAAACCAATCAACTACAGTCGAGCTTTCCCCTGTCTTTCTATTGTAACAGGGGAATACTTGACTGTAGTTGGTTGGTTCCTACATTCTGATCCGGATTAAACTCTCGGTGAAAACTAGGTCACTGTCGTTAATTTTTAGCTTCTGTCTTCTTATTTATGACTAATGGCTTATTGTAGAAGACCCATAAGAGAAATGCGATTGGATAATTTTTTTAATGGGCTTCTTCAAAATAAGCCATAAACTGTAAATGCGTCAAACCGAATGAGACAGTATTAGAAGTCTTATAATTTAGTTATTTCCCTAGTGACGTGTGACGCGCACGACGCGTGCGTCAAATGAAATGACGCGTCCATGAGTTTTTACCTTTACGACTTTACGACAGTAGCGCCAATTCAATCAGTATGCATCTTCGCTCGTAAGGTTATAATTTTCGCGCGTTTGGGAGAGATATTTGTATTCTTAATATTTTTTGTCGCGGGACGTAACAAGAACGACGTACGAGTTATGCAACAAAGCAACAAACAAACTGATTGTTCGTTAATGGATGATAAGTAAGAAACATGATATTGTGGACGGAGAATACCGGAGATCGGATATGTCATCACGTATATATATGTATATATACTTATATTGAATTACGTTTGTATAAATGAGGACTCGACGTTTTTTTCATCGCATAAATGGAAGTATTTGTATTGCTAGCAACAATGCTGTGCCGCAAAAAGGAATCCACATATAGTCAAGTAGGTGCAAACGTAATATAATAATGTATTGATTTTATTGTTCAGTATCATGTAATTATATAGGTGATGGAAAATAATGAAATGTAGTGATGCAAAGTAATAATAATGATTTTTTTAGAGCATTAAATCATAAGATGGAATTTAGACTGTTATGTTTTACACTCTGATTTATACATCTAATGCTAAAACAATGTCAAGTATACTGATGCAGCAGTTTGTCCAGCGACTCAAGTCAAGAAATGAGGAGGCCCGCAACAAGGCAGCACGCGATCTGTGTCTGTACGTCAAGCGGGAACTGCGGGAGGCATCACAGGAGGAGATCATAGCTTTTATGGATGAATTTAATCATCACATATTCGAAATGGTATCCGCCTCTGATATTAACGAAAAGAAAGGTGGTATATTAGCCATAGTTTGCCTTATAGGAGCGGACGTAGGTAATTTTAATACACGAACAGTACGATTTGCTAACTATCTTAGAAATTTGATACCTTCCAACGACGTAGGCGTTATGCAATTAGCTGCAAAGACTGTTGGGAAGTTGGCGCTAGTGTCTGGTACTTATACAGCCGAGTATGTCGAGTTTGAGGTAAAACGTGCCTTCGAGTGGCTTGGTACGGACAGACACGAGGGCAGGAAACATGCTGCCGTACTCGTACTAAGAGAACTCGCTGTCTCTGTGCCAACATACTTTTTCCAACAAGTTACGCCATTTTTCGAGTTGATATTCAACGCTATACATGATCCTAAGCCAGCTATACGGGAAGGCGCAGTAGAAGCTTTGAGAGCGGCTCTGGTAGTTACAGCTCAAAGAGAAACTGTGAAGCAAATGCACAAGTCACAATGGTACAAACAGTGCTATGACGAAGTAATCGACGGATTCGAGGAGGTTCATTCGAAAGAGAAGGGCATTAATAGGGATGACAGGATACATGGTTCGCTATTAGTGTTGAACGAACTACTAAGATGCAGCAATGTCCAGTGGGAAAGGAACTATGAAGCTTTAATGGAAAGATTAAATGGTTCTACGCAAAATGAAAATGATATACTTTCCTTAATGCCATGCTTGAGGACAACGATAGGATCCAAATGGGCCGGATATTGTACCCAGAACGCGACTGCGTCTCAGCACACGTTGTATCCAGCGCATGAGTCGACCGTTTGCAGATGTTTGATGCAGGATAGATTGGATGATATTTATAATGACGTTATGAATCAAAAAATATCGAGGAATCCACATATTCAACATGCCCTCATGATGCTATTGCCAAGGCTCGCCGCATTTAACAAGGAAAAGTTTATAAGGGATCATTTGAAAGAGTCTTTGGCATACCTTTTATTAATCCTACGCAGTCGTGAGAAAGATCGTTACGCCGCTTTCACATCGATCGGCTTTATAGCCGTGGCAGTGGAAGATGCAATAAATCCATACCTGCCAAAAATTATGGAAATGATCAAAAGTTTGCTACCATCTAAGGAAACCCCGAGCAAGAAGCGTACTTCCTTAGAGCCAGCGGTGTTTGTTTGCATTACCCTGCTCAGCCACGCGGTCAAACAGATCATAGCTTCTGATGTAAGGGACTTGCTGGAGCCCATGTTTCAAACCGGATTAAGCCCAATATTGACCACGGCTCTTAGAGAGCTGGCGCACAGCATTCCGTCTCTGCAGGTGGATATATCTCAAGGTCTCTTGCGAATGCTGTCACAGGTTTTAATGCAAAAACCTTTGAGACATCCTGGTGCACCGTGGACGGCGACTAGTCCTAGTTCTACAGGGGATGACGTTTCGTCGACGGTACTTGCATTGAAAACATTAGGTACCTTTAATTTTGACAATAATCCATTGTTGCAGTTCGTTAAGAGATGCGCGGATCACTTTTTAACATCAGAACAGGCAGAGGTTCGATTGGAAGCTGTCAAAACGTGCTCTAGGTTATTGAGATTAACACTGAATCAGTCCGGCCCTACAGTAACCACTACTGTCTCAACTGTTCTGGGTAAATTGCTGGTAGTAGGAATAACCGACACAGATCCCGACGTTCGTCTGTGGGTATTGGCGTCATTGGACGATTCCTTTGACGTTCAGTTAGCGCAAGCGGAGAATTTGTCTGCGCTGTTTATCGCCATGAACGATGAGATGTTTGAAATAAGAGAACTAGCAGTTCGTACTGTTGGCCGACTCAGCACACTAAATCCCGCTTACGTTATGCCATCGTTGAGGAAGACTTTAGTGCAATTTCTGACGGAATTGGAGCATTCAGGTATGGGTCGAAACAAGGAACAAGCCGCTCGAATGTTGGATCATCTGGTAGTGACTGCGCCGAGACTCGTTCGACCATATATGGAGCCAATTTTAAAAGTTCTTGTCCCAAAGTTAAAGGAATCCGATCCCAATCCCGGCGTTGTGCTGGCCGTTCTGCGCGCGATTGGTGATTTGGCGGAGGTCAACGGTGCCGAGATGCAACAGTGGATGTCCGAGCTTTCATCGATATTATTGGAAATGTTGGTAGACGCCAGTTCGCCTGAGAAAAGAGGAGTAGCGTTATGGGTATTTGGCCAATTAGTTGGTAGCACAGGTCACGTAGTGAAACCGTACATACAATATCCGACCTTGCTGGATGTTCTTATTAATTTCCTCAAAACCGAACAACAGCCGATCATCAGAAGAGAGGCCATTAGAGTGCTCGGACAGTTGGGTGCATTGGACCCCTATAAACACAAGATGAATATCGGACAAATTGACTGCCAGTTGGACACGCTCACCTCAATGGCAGATACCAAGAATGACGTGGAGAACACTCAGGATTTGACAACCAGTGAAATGCTAGTGAACATGTCACCGTCCACATTGGAAGAATTTTATCCAGCGATTGCCATTACGACGCTTATGCGAATTATTCGCGAGCCGACCTTGTCTCAGCATCACACCATGGTGGTGCAAGCGGTGACCTTCATATTTAAGAGTCTTGGGATAAAATGCGTACCATACATCTCTCAGGTCATGCCGAGCTTTCTGAACGTCGTTCACACGGCGGACATGAATTTCCGAGAATTTCTATTCCAACAATTGGCTGTTCTCATCGCCATCGTGAAGCAACATATACGCAACTATTTGGATGACATATTCATCTTGATTAAGGAATTCTGGACTGTGAATAGCCCGTTACAGAGCACGTTGATTCTTTTAGTCGAGCAGATCGCAATGGCCCTAGGCGCGGAATTCAAGATCTATCTGCCACAACTGATGCCACCGATACTTCGAGTACTAACGCATGATAGCAGCAAAGATCGCGCAGTGACGGTGAAGCTGCTTCTGGCTCTACAGACATTCGGGAACAATCTGGATAATTACCTGCACCTCGTACTTCCACCGATCGTTAAACTGTTTTACGCAAATGACTGCCCGATAGCCGTAAATAAGGTTGCTCTCGAAACGGTCGATCTCCTCGCGGATACGTTGGATTTTACAGATTTCGCGTCGCGAATCGTTCACACTCTGGTACGTACATTGGACCAATGTCCAGAATTAAGGAGCACAGCTATGGACACACTTTGCGCTGTCGTGATGCAGTTGGGCAAAAAGTATCAGATTTTCATCGTGTTAGTCCAGAAAGTTATGACGAAACACAAGATAGTCAATTCACGATATGATGTTCTAGTAGACAAGATACTCACAGACTCGACCGCGGCAGACGGCGAAGATTTCTTACTGATGAGAATGCGGCACTCGCGCAATAAGAATCGCGAGTTCTCCTTAACGCCTTCGGAAACGATTAAGAAACTGAACGTATCGGCTTCGAATTTGCAGAAGGCATGGACAGCGACGCGACGGGTATCCAAGGACGATTGGCTCGAATGGCTACGATGCTTCTCCATCGGTCTCCTCAAAGAATCCCCCTCTCCGGCTCTGAGATCTTGCTGGGCGCTGGCGCAAACCTACGCTGTGTTACCGCGCGATCTGTTCAACGCGGCTTTCGTCTCGTGCTGGACCGAACTCGCCGAGAATTACCGAATGGAACTGATACAGACTCTGCATCAAGCATTGATGGTTCCCGATCTGCCCACCGAAGTGACGCAGACCATTCTGAACTTGGCTGAATTCATGGAACACATTGACAAGGGTCCTCTGCCATTAGACAATAAGATTCTCGGGGATACGGCAATGCATTGTCGTGCATATGCCAAGGCGTTACACTACAAGGAGGACGAGTTCCACAAGAGCAGGAACAGCAGCGTGTTCGAGTCCCTGATTTCCATCAATAACAAACTTCAACAGAAAGAAGCGGCGGAAGGTCTGTTGGAATATGTGATGAATCACAATCAGCAAGATCTCAAGGTCCAAATACGTTGGTACGAGAAGCTTCACAACTGGGATAAAGCTTTGCAGCTGTATCAGGAACGTCTGGAGAGCGATTCCGCAGATGTGGAGTCTACTTTGGGAGAGATGCGTTGTCTGGAGGCTCTCGGAGAATGGGGACAATTGCATGAGGTTGCTACAAAACAATGGACGAATCAGACCGACGATACCAAGCAAAGAATGTCGAGAATGGCGGCAGCTGCAGCGTGGGGTTTGGGTCAATGGGAAAGTATGCAGAAATACGTTTCGTTGATACCAAAGGATTCCCAAGACGGAGCGTTTTACAGAGCGGTACTAGCGATCCATGACGAACAGTACAACGTTGCGCATCAGTTTATCGATAGTGCCAGGGATCTGTTAGACACTGAACTAACTGCCATGGCTGGTGAGAGCTATCAACGGGCATACAATGCCATGGTGGAAGTGCAAAAATTGGCCGAGTTAGAAGAAGTGATCCAGTTTAAGCTGGTGCCCGAACGTAGAGCGGCCATCAAGGCCATGTGGTGGGAGAGGCTTCAGGGTGGACAAAAGATAGTAGAAGACTGGCAGAAGATCATACAGGTACACACGCTGGTAGTCTCACCGCACGACGATATGTACACATGGCTTAAATATGCCAGTCTCTGTCGGAAGAGCGGTAGTTTGATGCTGTGTCACAAAACGTTGGTGATGCTGATGGGCACAGATCCATCCCAGACTCCAGATCAGCCGCTACCGACCACTCATCCTCAGGTAACCTTCGCTTATTGCAAGCACTTGTGGGTTGCGAATAAACGCGAGGAAGCTTACAATCAGCTGCAGCGATTTGTGCAGACCTACTTGCAGCCGACAACAGCGGCGATAATTAATCAAGAGGACGAGAAGCAGTATGAAAGCAAAAAAAGATTGCTCGCCAGGTGTTACCTTAAGCTCGGCGAGTGGCTAGAGTCCTTGCAGGGTATAAATGAACATTCTATTCCCGCGGTATTATCTTATTATGCCGCAGCGACGGAGCATGATCCCACATGGTATAAAGCTTGGCATGCCTTCGCTTACACCAATTACGAGACCGTTTTGTTTTACAAGCATCAGCAAGGTAGTGATTCTGCTCCTATGGAGGCTGCAGGCAACGGAGCGCGCAATAATCTCTCCAGCTCACAATATATATCTCAATTTACTGTCCCAGCTGTGGAGGGATTTTTCAGATCCATCAATTTGTCGGATGGTAACTCTCTGCAAGACACCCTCCGCCTGCTTACACTCTGGTTCGATTATGGTCAGTGGCCAGAGGTGTATGACGCTGTGGTCGAAGGCATAAGATTAATAGAGATAAATACTTGGCTGCAAGTGATTCCACAACTCATAGCCAGAATCGACACTCCTAGAGCGCTGGTCGGTCGATGCATACATCATCTTCTCATAGATATAGGAAAAACGCATCCTCAGGCTTTGGTTTATCCGTTGACAGTAGCTTCAAAAAGTGCTAGCCACGCAAGGAAGACCGCAGCTAACAAAATCCTGAAGAGCATGTGTGAGCACAGTCCGACATTGGTCCAGCAGGCCATGATGGCGAGTGATGAGCTCATCAGAGTTGCGATTTTATGGCACGAACTATGGCACGAGGGCTTAGAAGAAGCTAGTAGATTATATTTTGGGGAAAGGAATGTTAGAGGCATGTTTGACACTTTAGAGCCTTTACACGCCATGCTAGAAAGAGGGCCGCAAACTCTAAAAGAGACGTCCTTCAATCAAGCTTACGGAAGGGATTTAATAGAAGCACAGGAATGGTGTAACAGATATAAAACATCTCGGAACGTGAGAGATTTGAATCAAGCTTGGGATTTATATTATCATGTATTTCGGAGGATATCCCGACAATTGCCACAATTGACCAGTTTGGAATTACAATATGTCAGTCCGAAATTGCTCATTTGCAGAGATTTGGAATTAGCTGTTCCGGGAAGCTATAGCCCTGGTCAACCTATCGTGAGAATAGCAAGCATTCATAGCTCTATGCAGGTGATAACTAGCAAACAGAGACCAAGAAAGTTATGCATTAAAGGTCAGTTATTTTTTAAAAGTAAATTAGATTCGAATATTTCGATTATATATAAAAAACATGCTAATAATATTGATGAAATTTGCTTTAATTTATCTATGTATTTTGTAGGTAGTAACGGTAAGGATTATATGTTTCTATTGAAAGGTCATGAGGATCTGAGACAAGATGAAAGAGTAATGCAGTTATTTGGTTTAGTAAACACTCTCTTGTTACATGATCCGGATACCTTCCGAAGAAACCTTACTATTCAAGTAAGAGAATTTTCAGCATTTTACGTGTTTATAATATTATTTAATATTAATTAAAGGTTAAAGAAATGATGAATATGAATAATATTATGACTTTATGTTTAAAGAGATACGCTGTGATTCCATTATCCACAAACAGTGGTCTTATCGGTTGGGTACCGCATTGTGATACGCTTCATACGCTTATTAGAGACTACAGAGAGAAGAAGAAGATATTATTGAATATCGAGCACAGGATAATGTTACGAGTGAGGAGACTTTAAAAATTTTTATATTAAGAAATTTGTCTAGTATACATTGTAAGATATATGAGAATGTAACTTTTCTGTTTTCTTATTTAAATTAATACGATGTAGATTTCCAAAATGGATTATTCACCTCGTATAAAAGGCTCGTATCAGATCGAACCATCCATTATGAGTTGATCGCTCTTGGAGCCGTACGTTGCCTTATAATATTTTATGTTTTTTTTTTCTTTTTTAGATGGCACCTGACTATGATCATCTCATACTCATGCAAAAAGTTGAAGTATTTGAGCACGCACTCGAACATACCCACGGCGATGACCTAGCGCGACTTTTGTGGCTGAAGTCACCGTCGAGCGAAGTATGGTTTGATCGTAGAACGAACTATACGCGCTCTCTGGCTGTGATGTCTATGGTGGGATACATACTCGGTCTTGGTGATCGTCATCCGTCTAACTTGATGCTCGACCGTCTCAGTGGTAAGATATTGCACATCGACTTCGGAGATTGCTTCGAGGTAGCGATGACACGCGAAAAGTTCCCAGAGAAGATACCATTCCGTTTGACGCGAATGTTGATTAATGCGATGGAAGTGACCGGAATAGAGGGAACGTATAGAAGGACTTGCGAGTCCGTGATGTCCGTGCTACATCGAAACAAGGATAGTCTAATGGCGGTTCTAGAGGCATTTGTTTATGACCCTCTCCTGAATTGGAGATTGATGGACAATACCGTGCCCAAGGGCAAACGATCGGACACTCAAGGCATGAGTGCCAGCAGCAGTCAGGAACACGGCGATATGCTTGATTCTCTTACCGCCACATTACCAAAGAAGGGTGTTCCGTGTAGCATTGAAAATGGAGGTAATTTTTAAGTCATTTCAATTTGACATCGTCACCTTGCTTTGTTTTTATATTATAAATTAATTGTTTTTATATATAGTTTTATTACACACGCGCGCGCTGTGTGTTATATATAAAAACATTAATAAAAATCAAACGTAATAAAAAATTTTAAAAATTTTAAATCAACAAAAAATAATTTATATAAAAAAAAATCACTTAACTTTATTATCGTGACATCTACAATCTGCGCTTTTGCAATAATCACAGCTGATAATAATCAACCAGAAGCGTTGAACAAGAAAGCCTTGACGATCATAACGAGAGTCAGAGATAAATTAACAGGGCGTGACTTTTCGCATGAAGAAACTCTTAGTGTGCGACAACAAGTCGATCTGTTGATCCAGCAAGCTACAAATAATGAAAATCTTTGCCAATGTTATATTGGATGGTACGTAATTTATAACTAGAAAATTTCGGGCACATTACTATTTATTTTTATCACTTACAATCTATATATCTTTTCATATTATATATGTAGATATCAACAATTTATTTAGTATTTATTTTGATATTGCAAGAAACAATTGTATATAAATTATATTAAAAAATAACGATCTCATTGTTGTATACTATTACAGGTGTCCGTTTTGGTAAATGATGAGGATGGACTTTACTCATTAAAGATGAATCCTCGTAAGTGTGCAATCGTCTGCTTTTGCATTTATAACTTTTATGAAATTATTAATCATGTTCAAGATTTCATGATAGTTCGTATCAGGTGTGTGTGTGTGTGTGTGTGTGTGCGTGCGTGTGTGAGCGTGTGTGTGCGCGCGCGCGCGTACACATCACACATAATCTATTAACTCGTGGTCACTTTGCACAATAGCTACTTCATTATTCATATACATATATCACGTCATTGTAAATAATACTTGTGCATCGTCGATTTTAATTTCATTGAAATAAAGTCTTATGTTGATATGCCGAATCATATGTATGTAACAAGATTTACAAATGTTCGGTTCTGAATAAATACTCTGGATAAATACATACATAGAAAAATTCAACGCCTTCCGTTGTAGCCTCTGTGTTGTTTGAACATCGCCTTCAACAACGAGGATAAATTATGAAGTCTCCGTATCATTTATGCGGAAGGGCGACAACGGCAACAGTTCGTTCACCTTAATCCGTAAAACTTTCTTCATATCGGATCTCGTCAAGTAAATGGACATGTTTTCATCAAACTCGGACATGAACTGCCTGCACACTCCGCATGGCGTGGTAAACGAAGTATTTTCCTGATCGGCGACCACGGCCAACGCTGTGAACTTTCGCTTCCCCTCCGACACAGCCCGCGCGATTGCCGTGACCTCGGCGCATACGCCCGCCGGATAAGACGCATTCTCCACGTTACAACCCCGTGAGATGCTACCATCGACGCATCGTACCGCGGCGCCAACCTTGAACTTACTGTATGGCGAGTACGCGTTCTCACGCACTGCTGCGCTCTCCTTTATCAGCTCCTGAATTTCTCCGTCTGCAAAACGGTACCATCAGCTGACATCAACATGGTTTATTGACATGTAAGAAATCTGTGGATGATTCTTAGTGATAGGTGTGAATCGTATGAAGTAGGGAATTGTATGTATTATATATAAACGTATAATTAAAAATAACTCAATTATAAACATTTCCAAGCATAAAATGTAACTTTGTAACGTATATATATATATATATATATATATATATATATATATATATATATATATATATATATAATATATATATGTGTATATATAT
>Ga0157364_1005877_pt1 | contig 12548 bp, 5 predicted proteins | sample AttsexASBM2_FD_111476 | JGI IMG/M metagenome (GOLD analysis project Ga0157364, IMG submission 111476) | Fungus gardens microbial communities from leaf cutter ant in Ribeirão Preto, State of São Paulo, Brazil - Atta sexdens ASBM2 | ecosystem: Host-associated > Fungi > Mycelium > Unclassified ... | reverse complement strand
TCTTTTCGTAATACACATGCAGTAAAAGATATGATTTAAATAACTACCTACCTAAATCATATCTATAGATATTTTTTATTTCCTTTAAAAGTATCGAATAAAAATATTTAAAAGTATAAGGTTAATAAAAGAAATCATTAACTGATAGCAGAAAATAATTAATTAATACATAATTTTAATGATTTATTGAAAAAGATTAAATATTTTATAACTATTAAATAACAATAATGAAAAGACTAATAACGTTAAAATAAAATTAGCTCAAATATTTTTGCGCTTGACATTTGTATCAATTATTAGTTTTATTATTGTCAATTAATTAATTATTAACTATCAGTTAATGATTTCTTTTATTAATCTTATATTTTTAAATATTTTTATTCGATATTTTTTGGCCTCCATAAAATACGTAGGCTATATTTTTATCTATATTTCTTATTTTTCATGTATTTTATATTATTGTTTTTAAATATTGCCTGTATTAACTAATAATATAAAATATTCATGAGGTACGAGAGATTTAGGCGACCAGTACAGAGAGAGAGAGAAAAATATATTAATATCTTTGTCTAATCTTAATGCTGCATAGACAGAGGTATTAATATATTTCTTTCTCTGTTATCGATTTTATTATCCTGCATGCAAAAGTCGGCTCAAATCGTTTCGTGTCGCGACTTTGATTAAAGGATCTCTAATATATATTATATCAAGATACAGTCTTCGTTTTCCAACTTACATTTCATTACGTTACAAATCTTTCACTGTGTACCGTGACGCGAGTCAAGGTCAAGCGCGTGTCAAGGTCGAATGCACTGCGAGTGCGACGCGGCGTTTGCAATCATTCCAATCTACAGAGACGTAGAACGCGGATCGCAGATCGTAAGACTAGAAACTAACTTAACATATTTTAATTATAATGAATTACAGGACGCAGAAAGTATTTAACTTTCGCCTATCCTATGTATTGCGGTCTATGACTTATTATGAGCTTTCTACAATAAAATAAATCATTACCTATTACCTCACAAATAACACAATAGAGTAGTAGAGCAGTAAGCCTTAAGTCTTAAGAAATTGTGCATAGTCGATTATTCTTCTCACATTCGACTGTGATTGATCAATTTTTTAAAACTTAAATTTTTTAAGGCTTAAAGTTTACTAGTCTATTGTGTTTACGGGATTAAGCTCTAAGTTTTAAGCCGTAAGAAATTAACCAATCATAGTCGATTATTCTTCTCTCTCTTTTGACTGTGATTGGTCAACTTCTTATGATTTAAAACTTAAAGTTTAAGTAGTAGTTTAATGTCTTGTTTTAATACTCATCTAATTATGTAACGAAACAGTCGCTTTCTTAATTTTTGAATAATATTTTTACTGCGCTAGAAAAAATTTTTTGTACATCTGGAGAGAGCCTAAATATAAGGTCAAAACATATAATTGTATTTTGTAGCGTTTTACTTTCTACAGTTCTTGTTTATTATATCTATTTTTAATTATAGTTATGTTAAACGAACAATGGAGATTTTTTTAAGTTTTTCTGACTCTTATTAGTCTTTTATATTTCGTTGTCGTATTTTGTAAAAAGTCTGTTATAATTTGAAACATGGTTCATTTGCGATTTTTGACCTATGTTCTGCGTCTTAATCCTTTCAGTCAATGGGCCATCTAAGGGACACCTTTTTGGTCTTCTTTTTTTATCATATATTTTTTGTTTTTAGAGTAAACTCATGGATTTTTTGCATTATCAGATAAAATAAGATTCAAACTTCAAAAAGCAGGGTATGTTTATCTAATTTCATGATTATCTAATAATTTTTATTTGTTATAAGCAAATTTATATCAAAAAATGCATACGTTTTCAAATTTAATTTATTTGTGGCAGATTTTGACAATAAACTTGCATTGCAAATCATTGTTTCCAATTTTTGAGGTCGTTAAAATCCGTTCAAATCCGCCATCAGATTTTTAAAATTCAAAATGGCGGATTTAATATGGTGGCCAGAACTACAAAAAAGTGATTATGCAATAAGTTAATGATTTGCAATCGGTCGATTACTATTGCATTGAATCAGTCATTTTTAACACTATATATTGTTGTTGTTAATGTATTGGATATGGGAATAAGTTTATGGGATTAAATTTAGTTTGAGAATAAATTTAAAAATTATTAATTTTTTTGATACGATATCTTGAATTCGCCATCTTGGATTTGACTTTTTTTGTAATTCGATCCCGGATTCAGCCCCCTCAAAAACCTAAAAAAATCACATTTTCTGTAATGATTGCTATTCCCTTTCCTGTAATGATTCCCTGAATTGTGTAACAGAAAGAGTTAAACAATTACATATTCATAAAAAAATGTAAGAAAAAGGCATAAAACATTTATGAATTGAATATTTAAGAGAGAGAAGGGAGGAGGGGGAGGGAGGGAGAGGGGAGAGAGAGAGAGAGAGAGAGAGAGAGAGAGAGAGAGAGAAATTTATCGCTCACCTGTTCAACCCACAAGTTCGTCGTCATAATTTGATTCTTCAAGTTCTGTAACAAAAATTGTTTTTTTAATAAACTAATAAATTGCATATATTTTTTAATTGTACAATCTATAATTAATTGTTCGTTTAAACTTTACAATTTCTATTTCTATAATTTATTCTAACTATTATACGTACATAGAATAAATTTATTTCGGTATATTTTTAAAAATATCTATATAATTTAATTTATATTAAATTTTGTTCTAATTCTTCATTATATATCTGCACACATTTTTTGATAAATTTGCGTAATCTTTAATGCAATTAAAAAAATTTTTAATTTATTTTAAATTTATTTACTTTAAATAACAGGGAATGACGTTATTAAGATTAAGAGAAATAAATCATTTGATGTTCTCTGATTTGAATTTGTTTAACTTCCAAAAACAATTCCTATGGTTCTATTTGGCAAGCGTTTAGCAACGAGTCTTCTTCAATAGAAAGTATACGATATTAGTCTTCTTTTTGCATCTGTCAGCTGCAGCGCATTGTAATTTCTGGATTCAACGTCACCCCTCGACTAATTAGACTTAGTTAACAGTTCCATAGATGAAACTTGCAGCTGTAATCCTAATTATGGACTACTGATATGCGATTTTGGACTTTCTGCTATTTCGTGAATCCCTGACGTTCACAATTCAAATTATACCACACGTGGAATCTATCCACGCCCACATCTGTTTGCATGTGTGAGCAAATCTAATCCTGATTGAATGCAAACGATGTGTGTCGGAGACAAGTATATCCTCAAATATTTCTGCGACATTTATACAGTTGCTGTTAATTTTGGATATACAATTATTAATTATCTTATTATTAGTAATATCATAGACGCCGCTATCGATATTATAATTAGAGTAATCATAATTATTATAATTATTGACAATCAAAATTTTAATGTTAACATCATTAATTTAACGATATTATTACTGTATTACCTGTGATATTACGAAATTTAGATATATTAACTTTTGAACATATATAACAACTTTTAAAATGAATTAATTTCTTGCTTAATTTAATTATGTGAATTACAATTATTTCCTCGTTACTTTTGCTTGTTTAATTTTGCAATAATAATTTACCGCATAAATTTATCTATAGTCATGAATTCCATCGTGTGTCAAAACAATAAATATATACATTAACGATGTTGAGCTTCCACTATGAGGTGTCCGACAAGGTAATCATCGCAACATAGTCGCATCGAGGGACCGGTATTGAATGGTATATATCCACTCTGCGATGAATTATCCTCGATAGTAAGGCGGACTGCATTCATATGCAAATGTAATAATACCAATATAGCTTTAGTCTGCGCGTTTCGATGAATCTCGGATGTAAATGTAACGAAGACCGGATATATTATCATGGTATTATCAAGAAACGTTAATGTTGCTTTATGTGGAAAATGTAATTTGGTTTTTTTATCTCTATAATTATAATTATAATGACATTCGTTGAAATGTATTGAAAGGGTAAATATGATAATAAAACGAAATAATATGAAAAGATTTTCTTTTTAGTTAATCACATTATTTAAGTTAATCTGTATTTGTTTTATCGTTGTTTTTCTAAATGATAAATTATACGTATTGTACTTCTTTAATATATTTTACCTTAATCTTTCACATTCTTTAAATAAAAAATGCATCTTAAACAAGAACATTAATTTTTATAATAAAAAAACCGGTTTTTTTTGTATAAATTATTTCCTTTTTTCTTTCAATGTTTCGTATATAATAATTGTTGGATTAATTGTTACTTACGCGACTCTGTCGAATCGATTGAATTATTGCGAGATTATAGAGCTCATCGGGCGACAAGCATTATCGCGATTATAGGGGCAAAGGCTAATTAATTCGTGCATATTCGATATATGCGCACGTGTTCGCCAATTCGGTTGAAATTAATGTCATGTTGATTGTAACCACGGAAAGCGGAAAACTCGCATGTCGATTTATACGAATTTCCGTGTCGATACGAGACTGCACTTGTCGATCTGAATAATCAATTTTGACACGGGACAGTGTCGAATGCAACGACACCGATAATAATAATAATAACAATAATCTCATATTTCTTAGCGGTTCAATAATATGATGTCTAGTATATAACAATAATGACAAATCTAATACAATGATAAAGTAACGTATTGAAATCGTTATTTTGTATTGCCAATCATTAAGAATAAATGATAACATAATTGAACTTATGATATTACTAATTAATTTCCATTAATAGTAATATAATGGCGTAATAGCAGCAGTTGCTCATTATTGAAATTAGCCAATACGCGGATCAGCTACGACGTGAACTATTTGAAAAGTAGCAGAGTAACTCCGAATTATTCTGCATCAATATCACGATGTCCATGACATATTGTCAATTATTGGCAGGGTGAAAGGTAATTAGCAAATTACTTTATGTTTAATTAAACTCTGATTGCGGTGGCGCGGGAATGTGCATACGATCGCATACCATTAGAGTGAACGCACAATATGTTAATTGATTTCAACATACGCAGCGGGTTTTGATATGAAGGTGGATATTAGATTTATTGTGTTGTCTATACGAATCGTAAATTAAAAATTCCTATCGAGTTTCCGTGCTTGGACGCAAGAATATTCGCACGTCGCAATCAATCGTTTCTAATTAATTCCCGCGCAATGCGGCATGTAGTGCAATTAATTAGTTAGAAAAGATGAATTATTTTTGTTTTTTAAACTGATAAAGATAATTATTGTGCAAAAGATATTCAATCGTGATCTTGGAGAGATAAAAAATAAAGATAGCAGTTTGTCATTTATAAATATTGTTAAATTAATTATTTATTAAGGAACATTGAATAATGTTTGTGTTTCCATTAATTAACTATATTTATCATGTATATTCAAATTTGTAATTTTTTAAAAACTTTGTATATTCTAAAGATTCTATCTTGTTGTAATCAATATATTGGTTAAAACTATTTATGTTTGTCATTTATTAGAAAATTTAATATTATTAATAAATAATAATAAATAATTATAATTATAATAAATCTATTAAAAATATATATTTTAGAAAATACATTTAAAAATCTGATTCTCCTCCATCCTTTTGTGAATTTATTTAAATATAAACATGCTTGTTCTATATCTAGAGTCATCTCTTGAAGCGATATTGCAAACATATTGTAGCTATAAGAGACATAAGAAAAATAGTAAGCGTAGATTGTCAGGTAGATTTAATTTATATCATTCTTCGAGAATATTATATTGATTTAAAACTTGGTAATAGATAAGTTTTGTACCTGCTCGAAGTTTTCAATAGAAGAATGATAAGAAAAGAAAAATAAAATAAAAATTGAAGCTTTTTAATTTTTAATCAATAAGTAAACAAATTGTTTTGTAACATAGCAAACAAGGATGTCGGTTTTGAATATAAATTCTATCGGGAGAAAGAAGAATATTTCATATATAAAATTTACGCACATAGAAAAAGAACTGTAAATTATAATTTTATAAATTTATATTCTTTCCAAATGTAAAATATTAATTAAATTGAACATATTTGTATTGGATATCCTGCGTCAGAATATCGAATTCTCAAAATCCGGAATTGATCGATACTGTAAATTAAACAAACGATAAATGTTATGAAGTTGATAAGATGACAAAGAATGAATATAACAAAATGTTCGACTCTCGAGAATAATTTCTTCATTTCTGTATCTTCATATCGTAAATCAAGATGACCGATTGGAGTAGGATTAGAGTGGCAAAAATAGATATGCTTGGGACAACTAGCGAGAGATGAATAATGCTCTGTTTTCCGGTGTTGAATATTTAAGATTGTTGAATATTCACGAAACGCATGAAACGTTTCTTTGTTGTAATATGAATTTACGTGAAGCATAATTTTTTGCTGATAATAGGAACATCTTGAATATATCAATCGTGCAAATAATTCAGAGAATTGCAATTATCAAATCTGAAACTTGTGATGTAGCTTAAGTTTGAATTTAATTTTTAATTGAACATATAAACGTTAAATAAACCTTTTATAAATTTTTTTATTACTTGCTTCGTCGTCGACGAATGGTAGATAACATTCAATCTTCTGTCTTATAGATTAGATGTAATTAGATATCTATATTTATTTACACACGTTTCAGCACAGATGCATTTATTAGAACATATATTACTTTCAAACATTTATCGATTATCATCAAAAGAAACTAATGTATTTCACATATATACACATCACATTAATGAAATCCGACGCATATCGTACAGTACCGAACTGTGACTGACGTGAATTTGACATGCGCTATTTAAACGCTCCGTCAGCAATGTGATCATCTAAATGCATTAAACCGCAATAATTAAGAGGCATGTTGACGATCGGGAGCTGCATTTACAAATATCGATCGATATTTAATCTAATTTCTTTTTAATAATGTAACAGCTGTTGGAAACGAGTAAAGAAATTTCCATATAATATCATTCCACGCACTTAATAAAATATTTTACATCACACTATGAGATTATACTACATACCATTTACGTTTTGTTAAAAAAATTATATAAAAATATTATAGCATTAATTCACTAATTTTTCAAGACACCTTTTTAATGTTATTATTTATTGATATGTACATTTATTTGATAATTATACAATAAGAATTTTTTTTAAGGAACACTATTTAATAAAAACATACTAGAAAGAAATATTTCATTAGAAATTTGATATTTCTAAAAAAAGCTTTTGGGTCAAGAAGGAAAGCCCGTTTATTTAAAAGTTTCTGATGGAAATGACGCATAAAATTCGCTCAGTGCTTTTAGGCCTCTCGAGGCTTTTTCATGATTCCTATACTGCTTCCAATTTTTATGCGATATTCGCGCGGTGAGTACAGAATGTTAAATTTAAGCTGTAAGTTAAGCGTGCGGTTCGAAACTATTTTATTAATGACATGCAGAGAAATTTTTTGCGTCATTTTCCACAGAAAAATATTTTATAATTACTTCACACTCAGAATGTGTTGTATTATTTACATAATATGTTTTATTAAAAAAGTTATATAAAAATATAATAATAATAATAATAATAATAAATTTTTCGAGATGCTTTAACACTATTATATATTATTTTTATATTTGATTATATTTTATAAAAGAGTCTTGTTTGAAATTCACTTTTAAAATATATTTAGCAGACTGAAAATTACTTTTAGAAAGTTGAAATTTATTTTTTTATTAATTATTAATTATTAATTATTAATTATTAATTATTAATTTTTAAATTTAATTTTTAATTAGTATGGGCGAGGAACTACTAGTTGAAATATTATCCTAGAGATTACATGATTTCACATGATTTCATCTGATTATAAATAATTTTTTTCACTACATATTATAAAGTCATTTAGTCAAATACTTATACGATTTTATTTAATATTATACAATAATTTCTCATGGTTGCATATGTAATTATCGGATTATATATATAGAGATTTGTTATGGATTTTATAATAATTTCAAGAACTCTGTCTCACGATTATATTAAATGGTTTCCTCTTCGAGTATGGGTTTTTTTAAAAAAAATTATCACGTTATGGATCGCAGAATAAAATTAAAATAATTAAACCTCAATTATTTATAAACAATAATATATCTGCTTTTTTAGCATATATTTTAACATATATTCTTGATAACCAATGAAGTCCAAGTCTGAAAAATGCATAATAGTGTTATTACGAAATCACACATAAAAGTAGATTAGTCGCGCGTTGCATGACAAAACAATATTTATTTTATACTTGCATATATGATTTGCCTGCAATCGCAAATTGTTGCATATGAATAACGTAAACTAAATGCGCATTTCATGCAAATGCATGAAATTAGAAAGCTAAATTCGCGACGGAAAGACTTCCGTCATGTTGTGTAGTTGTCACTTGCAATTACTATTATACAAAAATTGACTGCTTTTGTAAGTGACAATTAATAAATTTCTTAATCCTACAATTAAAAATAATTATTAAATATATAATTATTATTTATATTAATTAAGTTAATTATATAATTGTTACTGAAATTAGTTAATATTAATTGTTACTTGAACTAGTTAATTATATTAATTATTATTTAGAGTGTTAATAATTTATACAACAAGAAACAAGAAAGTAAATGCAGATGGCATGGTATCAATTGATGTGTCAAATTACAGTTACATTCGTTTTTCAGCACAAATCACATGCCAATTGTAATTGAATATTCAATTTGTATCAGCAACTCTCTGTGTAACCGCATTTTTATCTTGCTGTTCCTATATACGCCCAAGAGAAATTTACATATTTATGAGCAAATCCCAGTCTTCGTAGAAACGCTTACGAGAAACGCGCCTTTCGTGTTTATACGTGTACATACGAGTACTCTTGACTGAGTGCGTCTGGTAAAGTTATAAGCGAGTAAGCTATTATTTACAAGAGTTACCCGTCAGTTTCATTGCTTATACTTATGCATGTTTAATTACATCATAAGACTGGACCGAGCTATGAAAACTAAAGTGAACAACCTTTTCTAAATTTATGTAATCTTTTCATTCAATCATTCATTGAACTTTATTCCTAAATATAGAACGGGATTTGATAAATTAAATTTGATAGCTAAACTAGATTTGATAACTAAACTCTGATAATTTCTTGTTCTTCAATTTATTTTTTAAGAGTTCTTTAATTTAATTTTAATTAGTCGTTTTAATTTTATGCATTAAATTTTATATATTCACTAGAAGTGTTTTAGTGTTTGTAATCAATCATAATTGCGAGCAAGCACGATGTTGTAGGTGACCCACCTACTGACCGTCATTATCATGATAACCCACTTGATGCTTCTGCATCGACATTAGGGCGCGTCGTAGTGCTGAAGGGTATATTTCACGTTGATGTTTGTTCGGGATGATTATCGCGAAGGAATTCCGGTTTCAAAAGTAGGGATAAACAGATAGTGTTTGATCAATGAGCAAAAGGGGAAATAGGTAGCATCCGAAAGGAGGAGGAAGCACAAAGATGAGAGTATTTCAAAAAGGTTAAAAGGAGAAATCAGTTTTTTGGGAATATTACAAGAAAAATTACTCAATTACTCTTGTATAACTGCGATACTGGCAATTATTCGATCACTTAATTATATTAGGGCGAAATAAAACAAAATAAATTATTCTAAAATATCAATGTTGCAACCAACTCAGATGTAAAAAAGATTAAATGTAAAAAAGATTAAAATTACAGTACTATCCCATAATAGTTTTTCAAAAATTATTGCAGTTAATTTCAAATTAGATTATGCGGCAAATAGCATTAAGAAGAAATTGGCTAGGAAGAACGTCAGATATTTAAGATCGATCAAGGATGGAAGATTAATGAAGATCGAAGTCACTGATATATATTAGCAAGCATGCTAGACAGCTTCTTGCCGTAATTTCACATTCCTGAGCGACGGAGGCGAAACGGCAAGATTCATTATGATTTCCATCATCTGTCGTCTGATTCTCATCTTCGTCCCTTAGACAGTTCGATTAAACCCCGCACGATCGTGTCAATCTCGTTGACTCGTCTCTAATTACGTTACATTTCTGCAATTATGGGTTCTTATATATAATATTACTGTTCCGTTAATAGTAATCCAAACAGAAGGAAAGAGAAGAGAGAGAGAGAGAGAGAGAGAGAGAGAGAGAGAAAGAAAGAGAAGAGGGAAGGAAAGGAGAAAGGAGCAGGGAGGAGAGGGAGGGGGAGAGATAGATAGATAGATAGAGAGAGAGAGAGAGAGAGAGAGAGAGGGAGAGAGCTCTTAAATGTCAGTAATTTTTAATTATACAGGATGCCCCGAAAAATGACCAAATTTAAATGACCAAACTTCGGAAGCGTGTAGAGGATCTCACTAGAGAGGACTTTTTTTCTTAATTTAGCAATTTCCTGTATGTTCTCGAAGAGTTTGGTATTTAAATTCAGGGTATCTTGTATGACTCAAATCGTTCGAGATATACATATATATTTTATAATTAATTACATATTTTTATGCTTAAGTTTACTTTTTTATAATTTGCAATATTTTAATTGTAATTCTAATTATAAGTTAAAAATTTATTAGAATAACATATAGAAAATATATTACTAGCAAAATTAAAGCAACAATCATGTACAGTAATTTTTTTTAAAAAAAATTTATGGAAAACTCCAAAGAAATCACAATTTCCTTTTAATAAATAGAGGAAACTTAACCCTCAACTCACTACATGAGTGGATCATTTCGACTCGGGTGACAATTTTAATCTACTGCTATTTTTGTATGTTAGTATTGCAGAGTTGAAACGAGGAGGTAAAAAAAATTGGAATTTTTCTCTGTCGATTGTTGGAATACAATTATTTCGTTGTCTTGATGCTAATTATGATATAAATGATGCAATAAAAGTTTGATTTGGGCAATTTAAACCTGTCAAATGTAAATTTGATAGATTTTGTCAAAAGTGAAAATTTGTTTTTAGTCAGTACCTGTTTATTAGTATATACTGTATTCAAGTATATATGTTATCTTCTTATAATTAAAACATATATTCATTGTCAAAAAAAGCATTTTTTGCAAGAGAAGCGTCTTGGTAAAATGATCGTTCTATTTTCTCGGAGTTATAAAATCATGAGTAAATAATGTCGAAATCATTATATATTTAACATAAAATATATTAACACAATGTCATGGCTTATTTCTTATAATTAAATTAACTTTAAATTAATATGATCAACAAACGTTTCGGCTTACAAAGTCTTCCTCAGTGTTACAACGCAGTAATACAATCTTAAATTAACCAACAGTGAATAACGCATACAATAAAAATTTAAAAACCATCAGTGATGAAGTGTATAAAAAAATTCAAACGTCAATAAATATCCCGCCAGATGACAATATAATAAGATAGAAATATTTGGATAATTCAGTCAACAGTTCAGTCAACAGTCAGCAGTAGATTAACTATGTTCATCGATAAAAGAGATTCGTCAAATTCCTCGATTGAGATCGAAAATCCAGTTTGTCACAGACTTGTATCAAACGATTTGAGAATTCATTAATTATTTTATGATATCTGTAGAACAAATATTGGGAGTACAAATAAGTTTCCACCGTTTTTTATCAAAAATTAAGCATTTATTGTGAAAGAACAGTACAATGTTTTATTCAAATTAATGGCCATCGCTAGCCACTACTTTTTCCCATCTTTTTGGTAGCATGTGGATACCGCGTCGGAAAAACGCTTCATCTTTTGAGGCTTTCATCTATCCAATCATCGATACAATTTTTGGTATCTTCATATGTGAAGTGCTGCTCAGACAGGCCATGCGTCATCGATCGGAACAATGGTAGTCGGAAGGAGTAATGTCTGGAGAATACGGCGGGTGGGGTAGAACTTCCCATTTGAGTGTTTCTAAGTAGATTTTGACCGGCGACGCAACATATACATTATCATGCAGGAGAATAATTTTATCATGCCTGGAGTAGTAGTAGGCGCGTTTTTCCTTGAGTGCTCGGCTCAATCTCATCAATTGTGTTCGGTAGCCTAGGGGCGGAGAGCCCCAGTAATGTCTCGTTCGGTTTGAGCAACTCATAATACACGACACCAAGCTGATCCCACCAAATACACAACATGAGTTTTTTCCATGAATATTCGACTTGGTTGTCGATGTTGAAGCATGGCCAGGTGGTCCCCATGATTTCCTCTTCTTTGGGTTATCGTAGTGGATCCATTTTTCATCACCAGTGACTATACGATGCAAAAAATTGTTTATGCCTGGCAAGCAGCATTTCACATGTGAAAAATCGGCGTTCAACGTTTCTCGGCTTCAGTTCATATAAAATCCAAAATTTCCTTGCTTTTGAATCATTCCCAATGATTTCAAACGATATGAAATTGTTTGTTGAGTCACTCCTAATGTAAGTGCAAGTTCTTTTTGCGTTTGGCACGAATCTTCATCCAATAATGCTT
>Ga0157364_1005876_pt1 | contig 12549 bp, 9 predicted proteins | sample AttsexASBM2_FD_111476 | JGI IMG/M metagenome (GOLD analysis project Ga0157364, IMG submission 111476) | Fungus gardens microbial communities from leaf cutter ant in Ribeirão Preto, State of São Paulo, Brazil - Atta sexdens ASBM2 | ecosystem: Host-associated > Fungi > Mycelium > Unclassified ... | reverse complement strand
GCCTTTAACCTCTTTTACCGCGGCTTCGACCTCCTCCAGCAGCGGCAGATTGTCTACCACTTCCTCATTAAACCAGTGGCCGATTGCTTCATGCCCCATCGACATACGTACCTTTACGCTGCCGGTGACATCTCTTAAAAATTCATATTCCATGCTGCTTTCCTTTGAACTGCCTTGCTGCGGGCGCGAATAATGGCCAATAACAATCATTATCGCAACCTGCCAGCTAAAAAACAGCTGCATACTTCAGGATTAATAAATCAGGTTAATTTTTATTTTGCAGGAGATGTCAGCAACCGCCTGAAGACTTTCACCGGGGGGTATACATCTGAATGAGGAACGATTACTACCATAGGGTATTGTGTTCCCCGCTCACACGGGGAACACAGCTTCATGCTTAGTGGTGGCATGGGCGTTAGCGGTTTATCACCGCTCGCGCGGGGAACACGGGAGTAACTTGTGACTGAGACCTCAAACGGCGGGTTTATCCCCGCTCGCGCGGGGAACACAGGCCAGCGGCGCGAACATCAATTCCCTGCCGCGGTTTATCCCCGCTCGCGCGGGGAACACAAGAGAAAAGAGGAGCTAGATTAGCTATTCCCCGGTTTATCCCCGCTCGCGCGGGGAACACATTATATGCCACCAACACCTTGCCGCACGAGACGGTTTATCCCCGCTCGCGCGGGGAACACATCCATTAAATTAAAAATCGTACCTGCGCATTCGGTTTATCCCCGCTCGCGCGGGGAACACGAACCGGGTTTATAGTGCGATATAGCACGACGCGGTTTATCCCCGCTCGCGCGGGGAACACTAAGATTAACTCAACGCATAATGAACCCAGCACGGTTTATCCCCGCTCGCGCGGGGAACACTTTATCAGGACAGCCAGATCTTTCTTTTCTGCCGGTTTATCCCCGCTCGCGCGGGGAACACAACGAATTGCAGCAGCAGACCGACGCCAGGCGCGGTTTATCCCCGCTCACGCGGGGAACACTGGTTCAATGCGGAAATGAAAGGAGTCATTTTCGGTTTATCCCCGCTCGCGCGGGGAACACCCTTGATCTCGATGCGCTGATGCAACGGATTACGGTTTATCCCCGCTCGCGCGGGGAACACCTTTTCTGGTGATCTATTCATCCCGAAGCCTGCGGTTTATCCCCGCTCGCGCGGGGAACACTAGTTCATCCAGGCTGCAACGTGTGGCACTGGCGGTTTATCCCCGCTCGCGCGGGGAACACGTACCGGATATGCCAGCCCACCATGCATAAGACGGTTTATCCCCGCTCGCGCGGGGAACACATCTCCCTGAGGTCCAGCCGGACCGGTATCACCGGTTTATCCCCGCTCGCGCGGGGAACACCTGTATAACGTCCAGAACGCGCTTTAGCGGCTCGGTTTATCCCCGCTCGCGCGGGGAACACCATAAAAATAAGTACCCAAATCGTAAAGGTCGCGGTTTATCCCCGCTCGCGCGGGGAACACGTTTCGGCGTATGCCGACGGTGAATTTTTGGCCGGTTTATCCCCGCTCGCGCGGGGAACACTGGATGTTGGCAGTGCCGTTGTAAAACGGGTGCGGTTTATCCCCGCTCGCGCGGGGAACACCGAAAAAGGCGTGAAGCATCAGGTGGGCTTTAAGGTTTATCCCCGCTCGCGCGGGGAACACCCTGGCAAAGCGTTAACTGGTCGCTTTGGAAACGGTTTATCCCCGCTCGCGCGGGGAACACCTGCGCGGCGCTGAACAGGTAGCAGTTCGTGGCGGTTTATCCCCGCTCGCGCGGGGAACACACGGAGGTGATTCACATGATATGGCAGCGAAACGGTTTATCCCCGCTCGCGCGGGGAACACTGCTGAGCGCGCTGCCCAGGCTGGAACTGAGACGGTTTATCCCCGCTCGCGCGGGGAACACGCCGTTAAAGCATCGGCCAGCCCTTCAGTTTTCGGTTTATCCCCGCTCGCGCGGGGAACACTTACGGCGAACTTTAAGAGGTAAACATGGCAGCGGTTTATCCCCGCTCGCGCGGGGAACACACTGTGTAGCGGGTGCATCAGCGGCTGAAGTGCGGTTTATCCCCGCTCGCGCGGGGAACACATATTATGCCGAAAAAACCGCTGGCGAACTGGCGGTTTATCCCCGCTCGCGCGGGGAACACTCTGACCGGCTGCCTGCCACTGACTGCTCTCGCGGTTTATCCCCGCTCGCGCGGGGAACACACAGAATGCGCCTTCGTGATTTGGACGAAACACGGTTTATCCCCGCTCGCGCGGGGAACACTCTGAGCTGGACGTTTTTGAAGAGTGCATTAACGGTTTATCCCCGCTCGCGCGGGGAACACAGGGAGAGTCCACAAAACAAATGCAGCGCCAGCGGTTTATCCCCGCTCGCGCGGGGAACACGATCGGCTCAGGCTCTGCGCTGGTCGAGATGCCGGTTTATCCCCGCTCGCGCGGGGAACACTTATCTACTGGTTTGTGGCAATGGCAGACTGGCGGTTTATCCCCGCTCGCGCGGGGAACACTAAGAGCCACACGATAAACGTCATATCAGCCCCGGTTTATCCCCGCTCGCGCGGGGAACACAAAGCCATAGTGTGACCCGTCCGGCAGGTCTATGGTTTATCCCCGCTCGCGCGGGGAACACATCGACCATCGTTTTTTTCCACATGTCGCCGACGGTTTATCCCCGCTCGCGCGGGGAACACCGCCGCGACCAGGACGCTACTGTTTGTACGGGCGGTTTATCCCCGCTCGCGCGGGGAACACCTGATTGTTAACCAGCGTAGCCAGGCGTGTTGCGGTTTATCCCCGCTCGCGCGGGGAACACTGGGACATCCAGACACCAGAGTCTTTAGCTGGCGGTTTATCCCCGCTCGCGCGGGGAACACCGGCAGACTTTCCACTGCCTGACGCAGCTGCTCGGTTTATCCCCGCTCGCGCGGGGAACACTGCAATCAGTTCTATGAGAAATACTGCGATACCGGTTTATCCCCGCTCGCGCGGGGAACACGGAATGGATCAGCATTATGATTCTCGTATCAGCGGTTTATCCCCGCTCGCGCGGGGAACACCGCAAAAATACAGGAAACGAGATTACTGATACCGGTTTATCCCCGCTCGCGCGGGGAACACTCTAAAACTATATAATTAATTTAAAAGGAATTTTTATCTACACAAAAATTCACCAGCCTTTGCTAATTTTTAAAGATCATTAACCTATTGATTTATAAAGGGCAGAAAAGAGACTAATCGTAATCCATCCAGATCCACCGGAATACGTCGGTTTTCACCAAAGGTCTGGAAATCAAAGCCGGATTCCGTATTCGTAGCCCAGGCCATTACTACATTACCACTTTCAGCAAAAACGGTAATTTGTTCCCAGAGCATCTCTCGTACCCGCTTTGATACCTCACCAATATAAACTCCGGCCCGAACCTCAAGTAACCAGATAGCCAACCGGCCACGCAACCGCGGAGGTACGTTTTCGGTCACAACAACGACCATACTCATGCCGACCCGCTCCGGTGTCCCGCATCACCAAAAGCTTGCGGCAAAGGAATCGCCACGGGTTGTGCATCAGCAGGCGCTGCAGGCAAAGAGATTTCGCCCGCAGCCAACACATCTTCGATAAGGGGAATAAGTTTTGCTAACGTCTTACGGCTGCGGAAAATATCACGACAGGCAAGCCTCACTTCCCGATCGGGTTTAACCGGTTGACGTCGAGCTATTTCAAAAGCTTTAGGTACTACGGTGTCAAATTTGATGATATCGGCAATATCATAAACAAAAGAAAGTGGCTTTCCGGTGTGAACAAAACCAATAGCGGGCGCATAGCCCGCCGCCAGAATCGCTGCCTCAGTGACGCCATAAAGGCAAGCTGTTGCCGCGCTAATACATTGATTAACTACGTCGCCCTTTTCCCAGTCTTTGGGATCGTAACGACGCCCATGCCATTTCACGCCGTACTGCTTAGCCAGCAAAGAATAGGTCGCTCTTACACGGCTGCCTTCGATACCGCGCAGCTGATCTACCGAACGTCTTGTCGGCGCGGCTTCTCCAAAACGTAGCTCGAACATTTTGCGTACTACCTTTAGCCTGAGCTCTTCATCCAACGCCAACTGAGCCTGATAAAGTAACTTATCCGATCTGGCTCCTCCAGGCTGGCCTGAAGCATAAAGCCGCACGCCCGCTTCTCCGACCCACACCAGCAACGTTCCCACTGCGGCAGCCAACCGCACCGCCGCATGCGAAACTCTTGTTCCCGGTTCCAGCATAATGCAGGCAACCGAACCCAAAGGAATATGCGTACGAACGCCGGTTTTATCGATCAAAACAAAAGCGCTATCGATCACGTCGATCTGACCGTATTGCAAAAAGATCATCGAAACCCGATCTTTTAAGGGCAAGGGTTTAAGAGGAAGCCAGCTCATAAACGCGGCCTTTTTATCATCAGCATGCCACAGCCAAGAGCCTTGCTTTTACCGATTCCGGAATATAAAGCCTGTTGAAAACGCTCTGCATCGACGACTTTTAGCATTCCCGCATAATCCACGCTGCTATAGCTGATGGCTTGTTGATCGTTTCGTCGTTTGAATTTGTTTTGCTGGTAAGCTTTTACACAGGTAAGTTCAGCTGCCGGAGCAGTCTCTTCTTCCGCCCAGCAATAAAAATCGCAGGAAGAAGGAACAACCAGCTCAAACCCATATTGTATTCCTTGCCTCTCCAGCCAGTGGTATGCCGCTTCCGTTTGCAACTGCCACCACTTTTCCGGTGCTGCCCCACTGGCGCGCGCCTGGAATTTTGCATCCATCATCACGTCGCAACGTTTTTTATTTCTGCTGACGACGGGGTTAGCTCGTAATTGAAAATCAAGACTCTCCCCATTTTTCAGCTGTGGATTAAAAGCTTTGGTTTCAATAATAAAAAGTTCGTGCTGCACTAAAGGCGGTGTTTCTGACAGCACAAAGAAACGAGAACCAGGTTCCTGACGAAATAGAAAATTCCTTTTTTGCTGGGCCGGAAAAAGCTGCCATAACCATTGATGAGCGGCGTATGAAGTGGCCTGCTGCCACTTTTCTAACATCGTAGGTTTCAACCGCTCGGAACAAAGCTGAATACGAGATAAATACATTATTCGCTCTCCTGCAATATTCCGCTATAACGCAGGTAACGGCCAAACTGCCAACGTTTGCGGCTCAGAGGTTGGTTATAACAATACTGTTGTTGCTGTTGCAGCAGGCTGGACTCTTCAGGATCGTCCCAGTAGCAATAGCTTTCTTTGTGACCAGGCGCGGCAAATTCAGACGTAACCAGTTCGTTACCAGCCTGAAGAAAAACGGCGTTTAACGTTCCTGTGAGGATCCGCGGAGCCAGCGGCAACGCCAGCGGACAGGATTTTCGTCCCAGATAGAGCGGGAAATGCGGAGTCAATAAAGCGTCATGTAGCGTCTCAAGCGCAACCGCCGCCTGTGGCGTCGCGCTCACCGCTATATGCCAAAAACCGTCGCAGCGGTACTCGCGGTGGGTAACAACCGTGCCGACTTCATCTGGCGCCAGACATAATTCATCGCGGCGCGTCGAGTAGCGATATTTTTTGTTTTCACGCGGGGCACTAACCGTATGGTAATCCCGCAGCCAGCTCTCTATTGCAGACAGAGGTCGAACGGCCAGGTGGTAATGTTGATTAAATGCAGCAAGACGCTCTTCCTCTTCACGACGGATGCCAAGGGCCGCCGCAAGCAGCCCGAGAATGGCGGAACGCGTGGGAATACGGGCCGTATGGCGGATTTCACCAACCGCTTCTTCTCCCCACGAGGCCATTGGCGCATAAAGCTGAAAGACCAGGTATTGCTTCATAGCGCCTCCTTAACCTTGTATGAAGCTCAGCAGTTCCTGCAATGAACCTTCTTCGCTGACCACATTTAATTCGTAATGCTGCTCCGCACATGGGCCATAGACGCGATCGAATTTGTCTCGCTGCTGCTGCAGGCACTCAATGGCCGCCTTCAGCTGATTCTGTTCTCTTACCGGCTGGAAAAAAGCCACCGCCAGCGAACGCGGCTGCCTGGTGCCTTTTTCTGCCAGCACATAAGAGGCATAGGCGCGACTGGCAAAACTGTTTTGTTTACCGACTGGCGCAACGGTCATCGCGGTTTCAGTCAGCGCAGCTATGGCACGATTGGTCAACTCTTCATCACCTGCAAGATTGTCGAGCAACAGATCGCGGCTGATGCAGATATAGGTATAGAAAAGCGCGGAGGCAAAACCCAGCTCTCCCATGTGCGCCGATCCCATGTCGGTATCGTTAGTATTAAAGTCGTCTACCGCCGTAAAAAAATCGTCCTCAACCGTTACCGTGCTGACGCCAAGCGCGTGTGCAACCTGACAGGCCGCTTCCACGTTAAATTCCGGCGATGACGCCAACATTCGTCCAAATAACGCCATATCAACGCTTCGCTGTGTTTTTCTTAATAGCTTCAGCTCTTCGTCTTCTGGCTCACGGTTTTCAGCAATTAATACGTCAACAAGTTCTTTGATAAGATCCCTTTCGTGGTGACTGATATGAACCAGCTGTTCGATCTCCACGCTATCCTTTTTGAGCTTCCCGAACTGAGCAGCGATTTTTCCCGCAATGCTGGCTGCTTTTTTCTCATTAATACCGGCTTTAAGCATCGGCTCCAGCACCAAATCTTTACCAATACGGCGAGTACGCGTCCCTATTTTTCCTTTCATTTCGGTTTCAAAAAGCTCAGAGGTTCGCCAGGCTCTTTTCAGACTTTGTGAAGAAATACGCAGGCGATCTGTGCCGCCCATTTTCGCCGTTTTTGGTCTGCCGGTATCGTCACGGTTTAAATTAGAAGGTGCGTAAGCGGTCAGCAGGTGAAGCTGAATAAAAGTTGTCATGATTAAATCCTTATAAAAATAACTAACCTGTTAAGGTCATGGTTGAGGAGAGATATTCCGTTGCCCAACGAATACGATTGCGCTCAAATGGGTTAGAGGATTCCGGCTGATTTTCTTTCCGGGCTTCCCATTCCCTCATCCAGAGCAAGATGCTGTCGGCCAGCGAGAGAATATTAACGCCTTCCGCTCCGCGGATTTTTACGGCACGAATAAGCTGCTGACAAAAAACATTCGGATCGGCCGCCTGCTGCAAGCGTTGAAAACGTAGCTCGGAAAAACAAGCTTTATTCTTTTTTTTTTCCGTCGCTTCCCCAAGCTGGGCGGCGAAGCTTTTGTCCGGTTTATGGCTGCTTATATAAACGGCAACGGAAACAAACAGCGCCAGCGCTAACTGATCGACCGGACGCAACGTCATACAACCTTGTAGCTGACGGAGTAAAACGCTATAGCCCTCGGACGTGATAGCGCCATAAGGGAGCTCCATACGCCGCAGCTGTGCACGCCAGGCCCGACCGTTAGGCTTGCGCTTGCTGGCATCCCGCTCGGTTAAAACAGCAAACCAGCCTTTCAGCACCTTGCCCGCTGCTTCAGAAGTGATAATCCTTTCTTTTGCTGTATCGCTATACATTTCCTTTTTCCTTTTCATCAGCCAGCGCCAGAAGTATCTTGCGCTGTTTATGCTTTTGATATTCTCTTTCCAGCTTGTGATGCGCCTTTAGCTTGCGGAGCAAAATGTCATCTGGACAGTCGTAATCGGTTAGCGCTTCGCGGATAAAAGCCTTATGTAAATAAGCATGCAGGTCATTTTCCCACTGCCGTATTGCCTGACAGGTAAGGGAAGATTGACGCTCGGGATCGGTGATTAACGCAGCCAGCAGCTGGCGAAAAGCTGGCTCGGTTTCCTGCCAGAAGGCAATATCGGTCATGCTGAAATCGACCTTGGCTTCCGCTGGCGTTTCGAACCAGGCTTCTTTCAGTTTCTGCCTTAACAGCTGCAGTGCGGCCGAAGCCAGCGAAATGACCTGCTGCACCACACCTTTAAATAGCGATCCGTGGGCGCTATGAATTAGCGGAACACGATGCTGATACCAGCAACGAGCTTTGGCGTTATCCATATCCCAGGCGAAACACCACAGGCCCACGGAAGGCAGTCTGCCTTGACGCCGACCGGCAAAACTCCGTACAACCTGTGCCGGATACGTGCGGTTGAACTTGTCTTCACACTCCAGGACCAGCCCCAGCCAGTCTTTATAGCCAAGGCCGCCAGGCTGACCTTTTAACGCCAGCCTGGGCGCGCCGTTGTCTTTTAACGCCTGGCGATAGGGAGAGAGCGGATGCAGCCAGTTGTCATAATGCACACCATAGTTTTTGGTGCGCATTTCGATAAGCAGCGCCGTGTGCTGTTCGCCACAAAGATCGCAGATTCCCGCTCGGGTTCGTTCAAAATCCAGCTCAATACGACCAGGCATTCCCCAATACGCCTGGAGCAAATGAGCATTTTCCGGCGTAACTTTATTACCCGCTTTTTCACTGGTTTTGGTAGGTGCCAGCCAGGGGAAAATAGCCGGGAAGTCTTTTGGATCAGGAAGCGTGTCCTGCGGCAAAACATTCAGCCACAGCTTTTGCCAGAGGGGATAGCGGCTTTCGTCTGTTGGTACCACCAGCGTGGTTAATGGCCCACCACCCCGCAGGCTGACGCGATAGCCTGCGCCGCCAGCGGGAGAGTTAGTCTGTACCGCAAACAGCGCCATCACCGCACAGTGCGGACAGATTTGCTCTGTAACGTGGCGTTTGACGAAGTGATCTTTATTAAGCTTTAGGGTATTGCCGCCAGGCGCGTCAATCAGTAGTCCGGCAATGATGCTGTTTTCGCCCTCGAGCGTTTCGAAACTCTGTAAAAAAGAAGGTTTTTGTGAGCCAAACTGCATGGCGGGGGAAAGAGCCTTTAAAGCTCGCAGCCAGCTGGCGGTATTAATTCCTTCAACCCAGCATTCTTGCCAGTCTTCATCATCTTCTGGTGCCACCGTGCATTGCAACAGTCCGATTAAAAACTGCCAGGCGGCGCCCTGAAAATCTGCGCGAGGATAATCTACTTCAACAATATTGTTATCGAGTAATGCAGAGAGCGCGATTTTCTTTTTTTCCCCGCTACGGCTGACTATTGGCAGCCAGGGTTCCGTGATCAAATCCATTGAGTAACTCCTGTAGAGCTGGCCCATTACAGGCCAGCAGACCTTATGCACGTCTCAAATTGACTATCAGGAAAGCGAAAAACATTAGCGTATCGATTTGATTAATAGCAATTGAAATGACCATTACACGTCCTTTTGTTAATGGTTGAGCGAATATCTTCCAGAACGCAGCCGCTGAAAGCTTCAGGTAGTCCATTCTTCCTGATGAGTGCTGTCACCACCATAATACCCACACTCATTAAGTGGCAATATAACACTTAACCATTTCTGATCAATGCTTATGTAAAGCTGTTATTGTCTGAGCTCAAAATTGCGCTTTAGTCTTGCTTTGATTAAAGTGTGTTCTCCCCCGCGCGAGCAGGGTTAAACCACTGTTGTTGTCAGTTGCTATACGTTCCCCGCCGCGCGAGCGGGGATGATTCCTGTCAGCCCAAATCGTCTGCTGTAAAACTCTGCTTCGCCGTTTTCGGACACCAGCAAGACTTGTGCTTCCGGGCGATAATTATCCTTACGAAATGCCGCCAGCTGCGCCTCTTCCGGCTGACAAAGCTTGTCGCCATGTTGTCGCCACCACGAGGTACGAACCTGAATGCGACTTCTTTCCCATGGAAAATCTTCTTCACCGGCCAGCGGTTGCAATCGCCCTTCGCTATCCAGCCAGGCCAGGTAGACATCTACGCCAGGTTCACCCAAACGAGTAGAAAACTGGCGCTCCTTATCCCAGGCAAAGTCGCTTGATTGTCTGTCGTAACCTTTGTTTCGCTGCAATAAATTTTGCTTCGCTATTGCCCTGGAGCTAAGTTCATCTCCCTGAACCTTCATCTCTATCTTCTCAAGTCCACCAGGGGCGGGAAAAGCCGCTTCATAGACGCCATCAACCAGCGCGCGAGCATCTTCAGGCATACGAATTTGACCATACTGGCGCAGCAGCGCCTGGGTTCGCCACAGACAGGCATGATCGGAGTAAACAAAGCCGGTTCCGCGCAGCTCTTCTCCCAGCCAGCCGGGCTCCGCCTGTTCCTGCCATTCCGGCGCCAGAATATGCAGCACGGGCGGCTCGCGCTCATCTGGAAGAGAAGATTTACAGCGGCCACTACGATCGCGAATATGCCGCTGAAGTCTTCCGGCTCGCTGGATGAGTAAATCTACTGGCGCTAGGTCGGAAATCATCCGGTCCATATCAATATCCAGTGATTGCTCTACAACCTGCGTTGCGATAAGCACCTTGCCGCGTCTTTGCCCCACAGGGGCATTTTTGCCAAACCAGCCCAGCGTTTTATCTTCAATCGCCGTCCGATCGGCAAAGGCAAAACGGCTGTGAAAAAGCAAAAGATTATCGGGCGGAATTTTCCCTTCGCTAAGTAAGCGTCGAAAAATACTTAGCGCCTCGTCAACAGTGTTGCGGATCCAGCAGATACATTCCCCGGCAGCTACCGCCTGATAAATAATCGTTAATGCCCGCTCGCTGGTGTTCAGCCAGTCAACGGCGACACAACGACGTACCTCTTCGCGGGTTTCCAGCGCTTGCTCATGCAAACCGCCTGAGGAGAGATGCGTTAGCCAGGGATAAGCTGCTTCTGGTTTAGGTTCCGGTTGGCTTAAACCTGCGCCGCTGCTAAAAGCCGTCAACAACTTCTCACGCAGGCTGGCGGGAAGCGTAGCGCTAAGGATGATCGCACTGCCGCCCTGTGCGGCATGAAACCACAGCAGACCTTCAAGTAATCTGATCATGTAACCGTCATAGGCATGGATCTCATCCAGCAGCAGTATTTTGTCACGCATGCCTAGCAGCCTCAGCGACTGATGAGCGAAAGGCATCACGGCCATTAGCAGCTGATCTACCGTGCCAATGCCAACCTCTGCCAGTAAGGCTTTTTTACGTGAGTCGGCAAACCAGCTGTGACATTCTCTGCTAGCGCTGTCATCGATTTCTGCATAGTCCCGATATTTCGTTATGCCTGGCGACCAGAGGGAGTCTGAAAATTTGGCTGACATACGGCTGCTACCGTGTGCCAATACCAGCGAAGGACGACTCTCCTTGGAAAATAGCACCCGATATACTTCCCCCAGGCGCTGATACATTGCATTGGCCGTCGCCATAGTTGGTAAGCCGACATAAAGCCCCTTACCTTTCTCGGCTGAGAGTAAACGGTGAGCAAGGATCATGGCCGCCTCCGTTTTGCCTGCGCCAGTGACATCTTCAAAGATTATTAGTTGCGGGCCAGAATCACTGATATCCAGCGTCTCAGCACATTGCTGGAGCGGCGTTAGCGTTTTAATAAAAGGAAAAAGCGTACCGGGTCCGCTATAGCTGCTGGTTATTGAAGGACTCGGTAGTAGAGAAAGCGCATATTGCGCACGTTGACAGGCTAGCTGCCAATATTGTTGAAGCGGCAGCGGCTGGCTTTCAAAGGAGAAATAATCTTCGTTCGATCCCACCCAGTCAGCAAGCGTGATTAAGCCAGCCAGCAGCCAGCTCTGCTGTTTTAATTTTTTCCGCCAGCTTTTTTCGAGCCAGAGTTCCGGCAATTTATGGAAAGGAAATAACTTATTTAGCGCCACTACAAAGTTACCGGCGGCGATAATATCATCGGGCGTAAAATGTAAAGCGCAGCGGTCACCGGGATTTTCAGGCGGTCTGCCGTGATGCCCCGTAGAGATTTTGAACCAGCTATCTAAAACATATATAAACCTGTCCAGTTTTTCTGGTGTCTCTTCAGGAAAGATAGCAATTTTATCCGGGCTTCCATCCGGGAAAAGCTGTCGCCATAGCCAAAACCCTAACGTATCGTGGCGTATTTCATACATAACACGGCCAACAGGCGGCACTAAAGGCGGAATATGTTTAACTAATCCCTGAAAACCACGCGCAAATTTTCCGATATCGTGACAGGCAAAAAGGAAACCGATCCAGGTTGCCGCTTCTTCACCCTTAAGATTTAAATCTGCCAGCACAGAGGCAATACCGTAACGATTTTCTTTCACCATGATGTAGCCGCAAGCTGCTACATCCAGACAATGGTAAGGCAACAGATGATAAGGTTTGCCACTGGTATCATTACTTTTCCTGCTTTTTCCCCAGTAGCGATAATAATCGGGTACTTCCATGTCCATAAATTATGCCTGTAACCCATAAAGAGATGTGAGGAAAAATATCAAATAAATTTATACATTCAAGAGGAAGATATCTTAATAATAACAATTACCGATCTCGCGCAATTTTAAAGCACCAATTTTTTGAAACCATAAAAAAATCCGGAACTATAAATAGTCCCGGATTTTTATTTCCAGCAAGCGTTATTCGGCTCTGAATAACGCTGATTGCTGTTATACCGCCGTCTGGAAAATCACGCCGTCGGCTTTTTCAGTATATTGATTCAGCTTGTCGAAGTTCAGATAGCGATAGGTATCCACCGCCGTCTTATCAACCTGATTCATAAACTGCTGGTACTCT
>Ga0157364_1005873_pt1 | contig 12551 bp, 9 predicted proteins | sample AttsexASBM2_FD_111476 | JGI IMG/M metagenome (GOLD analysis project Ga0157364, IMG submission 111476) | Fungus gardens microbial communities from leaf cutter ant in Ribeirão Preto, State of São Paulo, Brazil - Atta sexdens ASBM2 | ecosystem: Host-associated > Fungi > Mycelium > Unclassified ... | reverse complement strand
GCATCGATCGAAAGGTCTTCTTAAGGGCTTTAAGCTGGCTTTAAGACCGTGGGAATCGTCGAAGATTTGATGGAGATATGACCGAATGAAGTTTGTGACACTAGGTAAGGGTAGTAGTATCACGACGTGAGACAAACACGTGTCTTAGAGATCCCAGTATGGTGAGATTTACCTCAAGTAGATTTATATAAGTTCTTTATTATTATTTCTTTCAGTTATTTGAGTTCCCCTTTTTTATTCCATCCTTTGTTTAAGCTCTCTTTCATATTTGATCATCTCCCCAGTGCCTACTTGTTAGTGCACAATTGTGAGACATCTCAGGGATCATTTGTATTCTCATTTGTTATCACTCTTGTTCTGTGATCAATTTCCTTTGATCCCTATCATCATGATATGACATTTGTCAAAACTCCAGAGACCTCTGAGCACATGATAATTCAAATTGATGAAAAAGTACCTAAGTCTAATGGATTCTCCATGGATATAGAGAGAAGGAATAGCAAGGTTGAGAACTTAGTTACTGAGGATAACAATGTTGGAAAGGGTAACATCACAGAAACAACTGTGGAGGACACACCTATCCAACTTTGTCAATCAACAAGAGTAAAACATACTCTAACTCAAGATAACAATCTCTGGTACTCTGTAATGTCCTATTCAAGACGGAAAGTGCCTGGAGAGTCAGAGGAACCACAAAATACAGTACTTGTAATGAAGGACCTAGTCACCTATGAAGAAGCCATGTCAAGAAATGATACAGTTTATTGGAAAAAAGCATGTGTAGAGAAATTAGAGACCTTTGTCAAACAAGATTTGTTTAGCACAATTCTAAAACCTGTATGATGCAAAGTGATAGAGTACAAGTAGGTCTTCAAGACTAAACTCAATAAGGATAGGCAGGTAGAACACTACAAGACATGGCTTGTTGCCCAAGGATTCTCACAGATCCCTGGAATTGACTTCAATGAGACTTTTACACCAGTCACATGTCACCAGACACTTCAAATACTTCTTGCATTGGCAAATTGTTATTGCTAGTACATTTATCAGATGAATGTCAAATCCACTTTCCTTAATGGGGAACTTGAGAATGAGATTTTCATGAGGATATCACTAGGAGTTGAGGCAAAGGAAGGACAAGTATGGTTATTATACAAGGTGCTCTATGGTTTGAAGCAAGCATCTAGAGAATGGTACCTGGAGTTAAAGGGACAGCTAGAGGAGCTGGGCTTCAAGAGGAGTGATACTGATCATGGAGTCTTCACAAAGATCATTGATAGAAAGCTCTTTGTGATTGTTATTTATGTTGACAACTTTCTTCTATTTTTGTCCAACATCAGTCACATCAGAACTGTCAAAGAAGACCTCAAGAGATACTTTGAGATGAAAGATCTGGAAGAAGCAAAGTAGATATTGCAAATGAAAATTGAGAGGACAGACATGGATGATAGAATAAGAAAACTTACAATTTCTCAGGAACAGTACATTGAGACCATACTAGAGCAGCATGGCATAGTAGACTGCAAACTGGCAAAGACTCCAATGGCAGCCAACTTACAACTTCCAATGTTGATAGAAGCTAAGATTAATATTACAAAATGTCAGAGATACATTGGATCTTTGATGTGTCTAATGATATGTACATATCCCAACATAGTGTATTCAGTTGGGGTACTCTCACATCATGTTGCTTGTTCTAAAAGAACTCATATGCAAGCTATCAAGCATGTTTTCCAGTATCTCCATAGAACAAGTCACTATAGACTTAAGTTCTAGGCTAATAACTTAAATGACACTTTGCCAATAGTTTATGTTGATTCAGATTGGGAAGGAGACTGCATGGACAGGAAGTTAATTTTGGGTTTTGCAGTATTGTTAGATAGAGGGGCAATTTTATGGGGTTCTAAGAAGTAGACATCAGTGTTACTGACAACTATTGAGGCAGAATTCATTGCTGCATTGACAGCTATCAAGGAGATTCTTTGGTATCAATCTTTATTTAGCTCACTTGACATGACATTGACAAGTCCTACTTCACTTTTTATTAACAATCAAGGTGCCCTGGATCTCATCAAGTCTAGACAAATTAATGATTGCACAAAATATATTGACATTAAATTTAGACATATCTATGATCAAGGAACAATCTCGAGTCAACATATGGCTATACAAGAACAGATTGCAGACATAATGACAAAGCCACTTGGTGCCAAGAAGTTTTCATATTTTCAAGAAATGATTGGAGTATATGCATAAGAGATCTTCAATGAGGAAGGGTATTGAATATGTCCTTTGTGGACTATTATTTTGTTTCTTTTTTCTCTCATCATTATCTTCTGATTGATTAGTAAGCAAGTATGTCTGCCAGCACAGTTTTTTCTTATACCTTAGTTCTGCATACTACAGACTAAGATAAAGACTTTTATTAGACTGTTTCATATATTATGCTAATATAGTTAGACTTCGTGTTCTAATAGGTACATCAATGAATTAGTTCTGCACACTACAGACTGAGACTCCATGTTCTAATAGGTTGCTTACTCATCTCACTGCAATAATAATTTAGAGGCAAGGTGGTATTGATTCCAAGGATCAGGTTATTATCTAATGCAGAGACATTGCCTATGCTACTCAAGAGACTTCAATTCCTAGTTAGGCTGGTCTTTGCTATGATCATCAACAAGTCTTAAGGACAGTTAGTAGAACAAGTGGGGATTAATTTGCAGATATCAGTGTTCTCCTATGGAAAACTTTATGTGGCCTTTTCAAGATGTACTTCATCTCTTAACATTTCAGTACTTCTTTCAGAGCAGAGCCAAGAGAGTAAAAGGATACTTAATGTAGTATATAAAGAAGTATTCAATAACATTAGAAATTGTATATGTATCTAACAATGGACTTGAGATTGATTTTTCTTATAATTTAAGAGATGAAGAAGTAAGTTAAAATAGCAGACTGTTGGAGAAAGGGAGCATAGCAACTTTTTGGACAACACTATCTACTATTCCATAGACTATTGTAAAAAAAAAGCATAGCAGACTGACTACAACATAAACTTAATAACATAATGTTACAAAAAGTAAACAAACTTTAACTTCACAGACTGTTAGAGAAAGAGAGTATAGTGAACTAACTTCAACATGACTTAATAATGCAGAATTAGTAGAGGGATCAAGCTAGGCTAAAGACCTGAATGAAAATCTCATCTAGTATGTATGTGAGACTAATGTGGGAATGATGGCACTGATACATAGTTCAACTTCTTCATACATTCTCTCTTTTCACTCAAATTCACTCAAATAAATTCTATAAAATTTGAAAAACTTCTGTAAAATCCAAAAAAAAATGGTGATTAACTTTCTCTTTTCTCTCCTGATTTAATAAACAAATTTTAATGGCATATTCAATCATGACAACCCTCTTCTTTTCATAAATAAATATGTGAGAGAAATATAATATAAACAAACAATGTTAGCATATATATGGGAGATCAAATATGGGATGAGGGCAGCTAATACATAATACATAATTTGACTAAGCACCTTCTTTACATGGCCTCTCTTTTTACTCAAAAACTCTATAGGATTCAGATAAATTCAGAATAAATTCAAATAAATTAGGGAAAATTGAAATAAAATTGGAATAGGCAGTGAGCAAAGCAAGCTGACTATAACCTCACTACTTGCTGCTGCACAGACTGTTATAGGAAGAGAGCAAAGTAACCTGATAGATATCACCATCTGCTGCTATGCAGACTATTGTATAAAGGGAGCAAAGCAACCTAATAGACAATACTATTTACTACTGTACAGACTGTTGTATAAAAGAAGCAAAGCAATCTAATAGACAACACTACCCACTGCTATATAGACCATTGTACAAAGGGAGCAAAGTGACCTGATAGATAATACTACTCACCATAATGTAGACTGTTATAGAAAGAGAGCATAGTAGACTGACTTCAACACAAACTTAATAACATAAAATTAGTAGAGAGCTCAAGATGGGCCAGAGACCCAGATGAAAACCTTGTTTATAGAAAAATAAAGAAAAAGTCTAGGTTTGTTAGCATAATGTAATTTTGGCTGATTGGAGACTTGCTAGGTGATATAAGTAAGATTATATGGGAATATAGCATTACAATATCACTAAAGCATAATCATCTCTCTTTTCACTTAATAAATTCTACAAAATTCAGAAAAACTTGTGATTTACTTTCTCTTCCCACAAAATTCACTGAAATTGGAATAATGTTAATGCTTAGTTGTAAAGACTTTAGGGTTTACCCAAGGTAGATATTCAGAAAGAACTTAATAGAGTTCTTTATTGGATTTCAGTATCTACTTTTACAAATGTCTGTTGGTCTGTATACCTATTCCCCACAATCACACAACCCTCTAAGAACTATATATCTTACATAATCCCTCCCATGCTATTTATAACTTTCTTGCATTATATTCTTGGAGGTTTTTCATCCAATTGATAAATGTATAAAAATAATTTCCTTTCCTAGAGTTGTCTCATAACAAATAAATTAAAATAAAATTTGAACAGACAGTGAGCAAAGCTAGCTAATTATGAGATAACTAAGTGCTCTATAGACTGTTGAAGGAAGGGAATATAGTGTACTGACAACACAGTATATTGAGTACAGTATACTGACATCAACATAGCTTATTGTTCCTACAGACTATTGGAGAAAGAAAATATAGCATACTAACTACAACACAGTGTACTCTTTCACATACTATTGCAGGAAAGGAGTGTAGCATACTAACAAACAATACTACTTACTATTCTGTAGACTATTGCAGAAAGAGAGCATAGTGTACTGACAAACAACACTACTTACTGTTCCATAGACTATTGGAGGAAATGTTGTGCAACTCAAGTCAAGTGGACTTAGAAGCAGGTTCTTTGAGGATTACAGAGAGAACTCAATGGAGTTCTTACTCAATTGTGCTAGCTACTTATACAAGTACATTATTTGCCCTTATTTGTCTTGATCTACTTTACAACTGGCCAAGAGGTCATTGATTCTAATCCCTAGTCCATCATTTTCAAGGTGACTCATGACAGGAAGAGAGCACAGTGTACAATCAACATTGCCTAGGGCTACTGCAGACTGTTGGAGGAAAGAAGTGTGCCCAGAAAAATACATATCTTGCTGAAACATCTACCACATACTGTCTCCTCTTGTCTGTATCCTTCCAAGGCAACCAAACATATTAAGGCAGGTTCTCTCCACAGGTCACTTGCAGACCAACTCATCCATACCTCCCTCTAGTCTAAATTAGATTGAGTCTTTGCAATGACAATCCACCTGCTTGAGTTCAAAGAAGATATGAGAAACCAACATTGTTTAATATCATGCCAAATTATGTGCCCTTTATAAAGTATAATGTCTACAACATGATGATTAGTCCAAGTATAATGTCTACAACATGATGATTAGTCCAAGTATAATGTAGACCTACTAATGATGATTCTCACCTCAGGAGTCACCTATTGAGGTAGACAGCCAAGGGAGCTGGTGATAGTATCAAAAGATATATATCCTAAGACTCGACCAGTTGCTCAGCTGCTACAAGACAAAAGGAATGGAAACCATCACTGACATCACTGAAGGAAGTCTATTGAAGACGACTGAGAAAGAGGTGCCTAGCCCTAAGTTGAGGGAGCGCCCCCTAAACAATAATTCGATGATCACTAATATTAAACCAGAGTAATGGCTCATTTCCATGTGTGTTGCTCGAGACTATCATGTGCTGAGTAATATATCACTGAGTGTAGTAGCGTAATTTAGTCCTAATTCTGGACCTGGTCAATACATATCTTGAAATCCCTAACACAGGGCTCGAGATCGTAACACAAAGCAGCTGAAAATGGATAATGATGTGCCAATCCTATCGTCATTCCGATGTTTCTTTGTTTTCACATTTGCTGACAAGATATCCACATCATTCTTGTGCGATGCTAGTCAAGGGCAAAAGAAAACACGTCCATCATTCGAGTGAGAATTTCGAAAGTGTGTGCACATAATACAAAACGACCCGTGACCCAGTACAAAAACCCAATCATAATGAATTATCAAAATAGGAAGAAGAAATGTAGATGGTGGTGATACAATGCAAATAGTGACAGACTAATGGTCCACTGAGTCAATGTAGTAGACAGGAGAGAAGGATACTCACCGCGGTAGATCATCGACGAAACGGGATTTGACTCATTGAATCATACAGCCCAAATTGGTTCCCTCTAAATCATCGACGGGAACAGAATCAGCGGGATCCTCGTCTTGTGAGAAGATATGGGCGAATGATGAATCAAGCATTATAGTGATATCAAGGAGGACTGAGTTTTATTGGGGAGTAAAGATGAGTAGAGCACCCATTTATAAGAACTCCAAGATATTCGCAATATTTTCGGCACAATTAGGTCAGGTGATTCATTCAAAAGAACAATAAGGACAATTAAGCGCATGACTCAAGTGGATTGACCTACCTCAGCACTTCTTAGAAGAGATCACATCCTCTCATGGCGCACGTTCTGATGTCAAGTCGCCCCATCAATATCGTGTCAGTATCATGTCACCTTTTTTTTAAAAATCATCAATTTATTACACGGGGCGCGTAGGCAGACCGAAGTATCATGTCACCTCACTTGTCAAGTCGTCTAGACTTGTCACAGTCAGACTCTTCCAGCTATGCCACTAGACATTGAGAAGGACCTATCTCACCATTGATTCTCTGCATCAGACTAAGCTATGATTGTATCCCATGTTCAATATACATAAATTTTTTTGAACATGGCTGAGTGGTTAAGACCAGGTTTCTGTACTATATTTCATGTCACAGTATTTGTGACATCAGATGAATGATTTGAAGCTTCCTTATTACTACAAACACTTGAGCCTTGATGATATTATGGATGACAACAACACACATATCCATCTGGTCATACACCTATTGATCCAAACCAACTAGCAATGGAGAATTTGCTTCAGGTCTGAATGTTAGAGATGGAGAAAGCTGTTCAACAGCAGTTAGCCATTGAGAAGGCAAGCTGGGCTCAAGAAAGCAAGGCTTGAGAAGCAGTGCTTGAAAATTAAGTTGAGGAGTCGCGACAATAGTTGGCTAATGCACAAATGTACGTACTCAGGTCCCCAGCAAAGGTGCACATATGTATTGAGTCTACTGATAATAATGTCTGACTTTGAGCATAGTACACAGCCCGGATCTCTACCTGCAATGCTTTGCCACTCAACAAGATCTATATTAGCTTCCACCAACCAGCCAGAACATGTCTAGGGTTTAATTGATACCAATCTTGTTCCACCAACACCTGATACTGCTCTTATCGCTCAATTTGGGGCCCGCTTTTCTGACAGGATGATGATAGTTGTAAAAGGTCCGCCAGACTGGACTATCCCAAATATCGCGCATTACCGGGAACTGGTGCTCATAGCAGAGTGTGACTGTGTGACAAGTCGTCTAGACGGTACCTCTACTGACACGTAGTGACAGGTCACTTGACATCCCAATTGATGGGGCGACTTAACATCAAAATGTGCGCCGTGTCTATATACCCTCCTAGGCGCCAAGGCCCTCACAGAATCTTAATTCAGGCCCCCTGAGCAGATGGTGCCATAGAAGTCTCAGACTCTCCTTCGGGTGCGATGAATATACATTTTTCTAATTACTGCTATAACGACATACCACTGCCCCGACTATTTACTAACAACTTCGCCCACACCTCCTTCCCCTGGTTTCATCCCTTCTGTAGATACGCCCCTGATGTTGGGTCCCGTTTAGGCACTCGCGTCTTAACAATAGTCTGCTTGTTGGGGAATAGAAGTCACTGAAATCTACAGGTCCCACCTATCCGGCAGTAACTTTCCATCGATGACAGACCACTGAAAAGCTGCTACGATGGGGGATTTGATGATGAAGCTTCTATAGCACTACCCATCTGGGGACAACAATCCCTCCAGACATGCCGCTACCCCAAACACCCACTAGCAAACTTTGCCCATATCTGTTACGAACTCTCTCCGAACCCGGTGTTCAAGTTAAGAAAGAATGTATAAACCAGAACGGGACTGAGGCCTTCATGATTCTAACTACTACTATATATATGGTATATGATCTCTCTCTCGTGCCTTCTTCTAGGAAACTCCATCATGCCACATTGCAGGCATGAGGTGAACATGTGTGCGACTTATTACATTGCCCCCCTCCTAAGATCGCGTCTTTGCGATGTCGGCGTAGGTTTTAGCTGGTAATAAGATAGTGGGAACTCTAGGTGCATCGGGGTGGTTTTGGTGGAATTCTTTATATGACCTCGGAGCTCCCTTCATCAATTCTTCTCTACTCTCCCAAGTTCTTTCTTCTAATGGTTGTCCTCTCCATTTAATGAGGTATTGTAACCTTCCCCCCCTCCATCTGGAATTGAGTATTTCTTTGACTTCTTGTACTGTTTCTTGACCCACTGGATTACTAATCCTATTATTGGACTTCTGAGATTGTTGTTCGGGCGCGGATGCTACGTAGGATGTGAGGTATGACTCGTCGACGACTGGATGGATTGATTTCCAAGTTAACAGGATTTTTAGTTTGTATGACGCCTTGCCAACTTTTCGAATTATGGGGAATGGACCTAGTCATTTAGCAGACAACTTTTTGGAAGGTTGATCAGTGTTGTAGTGTGCTGCATCTATCCAAACCAGATCTCCTTTCTTTCGTTCAATTTCCGGCTTTCTTCCAGCATCCCATTTCCTTTTCATCATCTCATTTGTCCTTTTTAACACCGCTTCCACCCCTGCTCAGATTTCCCTGATTGTTTTGATAAATTGTTCCGTTCCAGGGGAACCTTTCATTGCATTCTTTTTATCTTCCCCCATATTTGGATAACAACCTAGATTAATCATAAACAGAGACTGTCCAGTGCTAGAATGGAGTCTATTGTTATAGGAAAATTCTGCGATCGATAACCATTCTGCCCAGTTGTCCTGTTTGTAGTTGCAATAGATACAGAGGTATTGCTCAAGTTCTTGATTAATTCTCTCCATCTGTCTGTCTGAGGGTTGATAAGCAGTTGATGGATTTCTCTCTATTCCCAGTTGTAAACATAATTCTTTTATGAATCTTGACACAAATTGAGGTTCTCAATTGTTGATAACCTTTTGAGGAATTCCTACATTCTTGAAAACTCAGTCCCATGATGTTTTAGCTACTCCTTGGGCAGAAATGTTCATGTTGATTGGTATATAGCAAGCCATCTTGGAAAATCAGTCTACTATCACTAACACACTGTTGTGTCCTGCTAATTCTGGTAGTGGTCCTATTAGGTCAATACTGATGACTTCCCAAGGACCTGAAGGTATTTCATTGGGATGTAAATGATTCCTTTTAGGTTGTTGATTAGGTTTATTTGCTTGGCATCTTTCACATCCTGCAACATATCACTTGATATCTCCTAGTATTTGGGGCCACCAGTAATTTCTTGTTATTAGTTTGTGTGTTTTGGTATATCCTGGATGTCTAGCTAGTTTGAAGTCATGGTATTTCATGATAATCTCTTCTCAAAGGGTAGCTGAGTCCAAAACATAAATTCTTCCCTTCCAAAACATTATCCTTCCTTCTTATTTCCATCCCTCTTCTTGTCATTCTACTGTTCCTTTTTACTTCTTCCTCCACAAATTCTTTTGCTTCTTTTATCTCTTTCCAGAATTCTCCTTCTTGAACTACTAGTCTCCTGAATAGTTCTTCTCTTAACAGTGTTTGATCTTTGTTGTCATTCTTCCCCTGTGTGTAATCTGATTCTTCAAGATAGTGCATTCATCTTCTTTTGAGTACTTTTGTCACAAACTTCATTTGGCCATATCTCTATCAAATATTTGATGATTTCCACAGTCTCAATGGCTACAAAAAGCCCTTAAAAAGACCTTTTGATCAATTTTAATCATGTCTTGAGACAATCAGTACTAGCTGAGATATTAAGCAGATCAACAGGTAACCACCATAGTACTATTTATTAAATCACCAATATCCCAGAAACTGCCATGATCAATGCTTCAGTTCTAGACTCAATAGAAGCCCTCCTCAAAATGCTCAGAATAAGCCTAAAATAACTGAGGCAATTAATATTAGTGGAAATATAAAGTTCTCAATATTTACATATAGACATTAATTAATTATCTATAGATAGTCATTTGCCTTTAATTAAAACAAAGGATAGCCTCCATATGGTTAAGTTATTGCTATTTTGAGTACAAAGGCACTACCATATGTAGAACAATAGGTAGTAGCATGTGATGGCCTATCCTAGTACATAGACTATCACTTTCCTATATATAAGGACTCATAGTTTGAGGATTAGACCTTAAACTTAACAACTACTTTTGTTACCCTCTTAACTTTGCATTTTTAACCTTCTCAAAGTATCAAATTACTAATCACAATAAGTAAGTGACCTTTTGCAATAACTTCCAGGTTTATGTATCAATTAGAAGTTGTAATCTTGGAGTTCTGTCATCTACTATGTCATGACTTGGCAAAATGGCTAAGTTCTTATATATATATTTTACTTTGGACTTACTACATAGGAAGGAGTATGGAAAAGTGTCATGTCACAAGTATCACAGTCACATGACAGGAAGTCACAGTATCACATCATATAACATCACATGATGGTCATATGATGAGTGTGGGAAGTAGTGCACAGACCATGTAGTAGTTGTATAAGTAGTGTAAAAAATCTAATGGGAACTCCATTGAGTTCTCCTTGTCAACTTAGATAAGGAGTGGGATTAAGTTATCATGACCAAGTCCTTACATACTGAGCCTGATGATGATTGAGTTTCTGTGGTTTCTTGAAGTACTCAAGGTTTTTATGATTGGTCTATATTTCAAACTGATCATCTCCTATGAGATATTGTTACTATTGTTTGAGTCCTTCTATAATAGCTAACAACTCTTGGTCATATATTTCATAGTTTCTTTCTGTCTCATTCATCTCTTTGGACAAATAAGCAATAGGTCTCCAAAAGTCATCTTCTTGTTGTTGGGATATTACTCCTCCAATTGCATATCCTGAAGTATTAGTCTCTAGTCATAGCTTTTGTTTAGGGTTTGGAATTGCTAGTATGGGAGGATTTGTCATTTTATTCTTCAGTTTATTAAAGGTGTTCCTTTCTTTCTCTTGCTATTTCTACTCCTTCTTTCTTGTCAACTCTATCAATCTTCTCTTTTATCCTGAGGTTCTGGCTATTAAGTTATTTCTTCTATTTTAGCTTCTATACTGTTTTGAGATATTACAACTCCAAGATAATTGATTTTTGTCTAGTGAAACTTGCACTTCTTAGGGTAAAGCAACAGTTTGTTGTCAGCTGGTATTTGTAATACTTGTCTTACTATATCTCTGTGTTCTTCCATGGTTTGGGTGAAGATTAAAATGTTGTCCATATAGATTATAATCTTTCCCATCATGATTAATTTACAAAGTAGAGTGTCTATTATGAGCTGAAAGATTGCAGGCAAGTTACACATGCCAAAGTATATTACTAGGGGTTTATATCACAATAGTAAGTCTGTTTGTCCTAGGTGTTATCTTGTGAGTAATTGATCATCTCATCCTATAATCTCAGATGTCAACTAGTATGTCGACAGCTGAGGTGTTTCCTATTTTGCTACAGTTCTTATATCCTTCTCTTTAGATACTTGGTAACCCAGTTACCAGCTCTATTTGCTGCAGTTTGGTTATTGTCAAGTTTACTGCAGGTGTAGAAGATCAGTCATCAATGGTAGTAGGTATAGGCAGAGATTAGTAGTAATTGGTGAAAGTGATCAAAGTTAGAGTAGTGGTACTGGATGGTGATTGGTTGTCTCAGTATCTTGCCTTGGGCATTATCCCCTATGTGTTAGAGGAAGGTTGACCCAAATCTAATAGTTTGAATAGACCTCAATTTGTTTAAAAGGCAGCTTTCCATTCATCTCTCTCTTTTATTCTCACATTGTTATATCCCCATCAAATATTGAGCTTGGTGAAGTATTGAGCTCCTTGTATCTTGTCAATTAATTCTTGAATTAATGGTAAGGGGTATTTGTTCTTTATTGTTACTTTATTGAGTTGTCAATAGTCTTGTACCAGACAAAGAGATCTATCTTTTTTCTTTACAAAAAAGAATGGAGCTACATAGGGCAACTTAGATGGTCTAATCCTTCCTGACTTGAGATGTTTATCAAGGAATTTGTTGAGTTCTTCTTGTTCTTTAATATTCAATGAGTAAATTTTATAGTCTCTTAGCATTGCATTAGGTATCAGTTCAATGGCATGATCCCATTTAGACCAGTCTGGTAATTTTTCAAATACCACTTTGTTAAAAACTCAATCTTTGAAGTCTTGATATTCTTGTGATATGTTTTTCTCAAGTCTTTCTACATTTTTGTTTCTCATTCTGATAGTCAATTCCTCTCTTCTCCATGCTTCTTCCTCCAGATTAATGAACAATACTTTCTCATCCTCTCCTATTTCTTCCTCTTTTACCTCTT
>Ga0157364_1005872_pt1 | contig 12553 bp, 10 predicted proteins | sample AttsexASBM2_FD_111476 | JGI IMG/M metagenome (GOLD analysis project Ga0157364, IMG submission 111476) | Fungus gardens microbial communities from leaf cutter ant in Ribeirão Preto, State of São Paulo, Brazil - Atta sexdens ASBM2 | ecosystem: Host-associated > Fungi > Mycelium > Unclassified ... | reverse complement strand
GAACTCTTCTACAAACTAGTCTACCTTATATAGTCCTACAGATGGTCCATGCTAACTACTGTGTACCCTACCCTAAACAACCATATAGTGTCTATATTGTATGACGTCATCTGTTCTCGAATCTTCTACTAAGTTCTCCCAAGTCTCATGATCTGTCTTGTGACTATGCCATCAGGTTGTGACTGATGTGACAGCGTGACTGATCAACCCTAACCCTAGTTGCTCTAAAAATAGAAAATATAAAAATAAAACAGAATGAAAATAAAAATGAAAAGTAAAATAGAGAAAAACTAAGTCTACTGTTTGTGAACTTGACACTTGTTATATTCTTTTAGCTAAGGTCAAATAAATAAAATAAAATAAAATAAACTAAACCTAAGTCTATTATCACTTCTTTCTCTTTTACCACCATCTTGTATAGTAACATCTAGAAAAGAATTAGTGAATATACTAAATTATTCCATCTCTAAATCTCAGACTTATTAATGGATATTGAAATAAACAAGACTAGAGGTTGCTCTATCTCTTCAAGCCCTAATGTCAGAATCAAAGATGGTAAACTTTAATTATTTTCAATTTCTTTTCATTTCAATTTTTATTTCAATTTATTATTTTATTTTATTTTTATTTTTCTTTAATTTTACTTAGGGTTAGGGTTTAGTGTAATGATTACATAACATAGTGACATACTAGTTACAAGTTATATGATTATATAGGGAATATTGTAGAAGAATCTAGAAAAAGATAATATTATATAATATGTTAAACATATGTTGATCTTAAGGCAGATTCATAGTTACTTAGGATAGGATAATTACAATAGTAGCATGGACTATTAGTTTAGGTATATAAAATAGACAATCTTGTATAGAGTTTTTTTATCAAGTTCTCTTGTATTAACTCTAATACAAGATTCTTTTATTTAACCTATTCTAAAGAGAATCCAAGCCTAGTCTAATTCCAATACATGGGCTGAACAAACAAATAAAGAGATTTTTCAATCTATGACTTTCTCTTACTTTTCAGTAGAAAAAGGAATGAGTAGTACTACTAACATAGAGCTTAGTAGTAGAAACATTACATAATCCTTATACAAATATAACTACCAATACATGTGCTCCCCAAACACATGAAAACAATAATCTGTCTGATTTCTAATGCTTAGAGCCATCTATTATTTCTTATATAGTCAATCAATTTGTAGACCCATAGTTGTAGAATATCAACTTCTGTCTAATCTCCCTCTTTGGAATGAACAAGTATCTAGAAAGGAAATCCAAAAATATCACTTGTTTATTACTTAGAAACTCTCTCAATTACATTTTTCACTCAGAAAGAATGTTATTAATCATAAAGATATTAATGTTCTAAACATTAAACATAGTTTATTTCTATTTTCTTTCTCATTTTTATTTTCTTAGTTTGAGGCTTAGGGATAGGGTTTAGTGTGATGTCACAGGTCACTGTCACACATATGTCACAAGAGAAGACAGTAGAAGGTTTTAGAAGAAATGATGTTACTATAGTATTGTCAGAGTTGTGAATCTTAGACTTAATATTTTTCTAATATTCTTTTATTTTTATCTTTCTTTCTTTTTTCTTTCTTTTACTTTTACTTGTACTTTTACTTCTTATGGACAATGAAGGGGAACATGATGGTAGTCACATGACATATCACATGAGGTGACATTATAGGCCTAGACTTGAGGAGAATATAGCATGTTAATAGTATATTTATCTCATAGAAAACACATGGCATATTCATGGTTAAGGCATGGACATTAGAGCAGGAGTATTTATCATTAGCATGGACTAGGGCCTTTTAGTATATAAGATAGACAATTCTGTATGGAGATCTCTATTAAGTTCTCCCATATAAACCATATACAAGGTTTTATTTATTGATCTACCCTAATGTTGTGGCAACCACTTATCACAAAGACAAATGATCACACAAGCAGTAAATCTCTTAAGGTGGATATTAAGTGGGAAGTTCACAAGAGAACTCGACAAGGAGTCTCTGCTAAATTAGAGCTCTATATATACAGAATACACATGGTCCATGCTACATCCTTATGTCTACCTCATTTCTTACTCAAGGCTACCATGTTGTATACATATGCCCTAACATCATCTTTCTAGATCCTTCCACCACATTCTAGACCTATGACATCACATCATGTGACCTGTCATGTGATTGCAGTGTTACATGCCTCTTCATTGTCTAAAAGAAAAATAAAAGAAAAAGAAAAAGAAAAACAATATAAAATCAGAAAAATAGAAGAAAATAAAAATAAAAATTGTTAGTGTTCCAGTGTCCCATAACACCTAATATCTTTAAAGTTGTAACATTAGAACTCAATACCCTTTCCAGAGACTGTCTAACACAGGACCCTCTCAATACTCTTATTCTCAACCAAGGGACAACACCATTCTCTAGTCAAGAAGAATTGCTAGATCTTAGGCATAAGAGGTACACTAGTTAGGTAGGGGAAGCCTAACTGTTTGTTTGTATTAAAGTCCACTGGTACATTCCAAACATATCACCTTATGTGGACATGTTATATACTCTCTTTTTGTATCAGCTCTGTACTACAGGTTCACTTGTAATCTGTTTATACAAGGGAACAACAAGTGTTCTTAAAACCTTGTCTAGAGTAGAACAACCTCCTTAGATCAAAATTGTTTACAATTTCCTTAAAAAACAGTAGTCAGTAGTCCAAGTAGTCAGTAGACAGTGTAAGATAGGACAAGAAAAAGGCCTACTAGTACTTACAGAGATTGTATCAAGTTCTGAGTATGAGTTGGAGAGTGGGACTAGTATGACTTTCTCTTCACTATCTTTATACACATCATCTCCACCCATACCACCACCACCATCATCATTACTATCACTAATCTCACCCCCTCCTGTTTACAACATGAGTTAATGTGGCTTCATCAACTACAAACAAATCATCCAACAATAATAGGAGTAGCTTGTAGCACTGCAGGCCCAGCTTCAAGCATTGCAGGAGAGAACAGGGAAGGAAGCAATAGCAACAAACATAGAAGTTGCAAGGCCACAAGTATTTAATAGGACTTCATCAAAAGTCTCAGGATTTGTGATGGCATATAGATTATATATCAAAATGAAGATGAGGGAAGTAGCAGTAGAGAAACAGATCCAATGGGTTTTGTCATATGTACAGGATGGATTAGCAGACATTTGGAAGGAGAATATGCTAGAGGACTTGGAAGGAGGCTTATTAAAATATGAGACAGTAGGAGAGTTTCTAACAAATATAAGAAAGGAATTTGGTAGAGAGGATGAAGAGTCAGTAAAGGTGGCAGAGTTAAGAAAGCTAGAGCAGAAGAGTAAGACAATGGGAGAATTTGTTCAAGAATTTAGGAGAACAGCAAGGGATAGTAGGTATAAAGGAAGACTATTAGTAGAGGAGTTCAAAAGGAAAATAAATGCTACGATATGCTAGAGACTCATGGAGTCAGAACAGTAGCCCAGCTCAATTGTACAGTAGTACAATTAGGCTATTACTCTAGATAAGAACTAGAGAGAGAGTAGGCAAGAAGAAGAAAGGCTAAGAGGACGATAGGAGCTACAAGCTCCAAGATTGAACAATACAGAGGTATCCAGACAACAGATGCCATAGTCTCAAGTTTGGCCAAGAAGGTAAGAAGCTTCTTAACAGTGGATGCTGACAGGGCCTGCTCTGATAGAGGGAGTGAAAAAGATGAATGCAGTAATGGTACACCTTATTCAGAGAACAGGGTTAGTACAACACAACTTCTATACCATGGAGGTGGACAGAGGAAGGAACTGCTATAGCTGTAGAGGATTTGGCTATCTAGCACGAAATGGTAGAAGATGAAATATGGGCCATGAAAGAAGGATAGAGTATGAGGACAATAGGAATTATAGACAGAACCATTTAAATAGGGAGGGAGATCTAATAGTCCTCAATTAGATCTCAACAATAACAGATTTACAATACTTAGCAGAGTAGTGAATAATACATCCTGTTGTAGTTTGGACAATAAGGACATACTAAGAAAAGTCACAGTGAAAATTGGATTGGAAATAATTGACACACAGGAAGAAATAACAGTAGAAGTGCTGTTAGATAGCAGGGCAACAGAACTGGTCATGAGTTCAGAATTCAGTAGAAAGCAGGAGTTCAAGCTGAAGAAAATAGAACACCCCATATATATGAGAAATATAGATAGAATATTTAATAAGGAGAAACCAATAGAACATATGGTAGAAGTAAATATCTATTATCAGAGATACTAAGAAAAAACAGAGATAGATGTGATCAGGGAATAGAAATGTAATATAACTTTGGAAATACCATAGCTTGCTTGCCACAATCTTGAGATTGACTGGAGAATAGGAGAAGTTGAAATGATGAGATGCCCAGAAGAGTGTAGGAAGCAGTGGAGGCCAAAACAAGAAAAGTTAGAGTAGCAGAAACAGAAAGACAAAGAGAAGAAGGAAGAAGAAGAAAAAAAACAAGAAGCAAGGGAAGAAATGAGAAGGAAAAAACCAAAGAAGGGGGAAAGGATAAAAGTACAAAAAGTAGCAAAAGAATGGGAACTCTGGGATGAGAAAGAGAAGGTAGCAAAATCAGAAGCAGAAGTAAAGAAACTGGTACCAGAACACTTCCATAGGTGAATTCATGTTTTTGGTAAGAAGGCCAGTGAACAAATGCCCACAAGAAAACTTTAGGATCATCCAATAGATACAAAGGAGGTGTTTGTACTAAGAAAGAGAAATGTGTATCCATTGTTGAGGGAAGAAAGAGAATAGATGCAAGAGTTTCTGTCCAAACAACTGAGAAAAGGATATAACAGACCCTTGAAGTCATCTCAAACAGCACCAGTGTTTTTTGTAGGAAAGAAGAATAGAAAGAAGAGGATGGTATAAGACTATAGATATTTAAACAAATAGACAGTAAAGATTAGTTACCCTCTACCCTTAATTACGGAAGTAGTAGAGAATATTAGTACAAAAAAATTATTTACAAAGATGGACTTGTGATGGGGTTACAATAATGTACAAATAAAAGAAGGAAACAAGTAGAAGGTAGCGTTCACAACCCCAGAAAGATCATTTGAGCTGACAGTGATGTTCTTTGGACTAATGAACTCACTGGCAACTTTTCAAACCATAATGAATGAAATCCTATGAGATCTCATCAATACTGGGAAAATAGCAAGTTTCATTGATGATATAATCATTGGAACAGAAGAGAAGGAGGGGCATGATGAATTGGTGGAGGAAGTAGTGAAGAGGTTAGCAGAAAATGATTTGTATGTGAAGCCAGAGAAGTATAAGTGAAAGATGAGAGAAGTAAGATTTTTGGGAGTAGTGATAGGATCAGAGGAGATCAAGATGGAAGAAGAGAAGATAAAGGGTATTTTGAATTAGCTAACTCAACAATGGGTTAAAGATGTACAGAAGTTTTTAGGACTGACAAACTACTATTGACAGTTCATTAAAGATTTTGCAGTGATAGTCAGACTATTGCATGATATGGTAAAGAAAGAGCAGAAATGGAAATGAATAGGGAGGCAAGAAAAGGTGTTTAGGGAGCTGAAGGAGAGATTTACAAAAGAACCAATGTTAGCAGCACTAGATTTAGACAGAAAAATAAGGATGGAAGTAGATGCATCAGACTATGCTACAGGAGATGTATTATCCATGGAGTGCAAAGATGGAAGATGGAGATCAGTGGCATATCTCTCTAAATCATTGAATGAAACAGAGCAAAATTATGAAATTTATAATAAGGAGATGTTAGTAGTGATCAGAAAATTAGAGGCTTGGAGGCATTTTTTAGAGGGTGCTAAGTTCAAGTTTGAGGTCTAGACTGACTATAAGAATTTAGAATATTTTATGAAGGTGCAGGAGTTGAATTGAAGACAGGCTAGATGGGCTTTGTATTTGTCTAGGTTTGATTTCACTTTAAAGTATGTGCCAGGGACAAGAATGGGGAAAGTGGATAGTTTGAGTAGGAGACCAGATTGGAAGGTGGGAGTAGAGAACAATAATGAAAATCAAAAGTTGATAAAGAAGGAGTGGGTTAGAAAAATGATAGAGGTAGTAGTAGAGGGACCAGAAACAATGTTGATGGAAAAAATAAAGAGATCAAGAGAGAAAGATGAAGAGGTAGTAAGAGTTGTAGAAGAGATGAAGAAAGCAAGAGTGAGAAATCTGAAAGGCAATAAGTAGGAAATTGAGAGAGAATTAGTACTGAAAGAGGGGAAGATGTATGTGCCAAAGGATGAGGAATTGAGGATGGAAGTAATCTGGTTGCATCATAATACACTGGTAGCAGATCATAGAGGAAGATGGAAGACAACAGAGTTGGTAACAAGGAATTACTGGTAGCCAGGAGTAACAAAGAATGTTGGAAAATATGTGGAGAGATATGATGCATGTCAGAGGATAAAGAATAGGACAGAGGCACCAGCAGAAAAGTTGATGGTGAATAAGATACTGAAGAAGTTGTGGATGCACTTAACAGTGGACTTTATTACAAAGTTACCACTAGTGGCAGAGAGAGATGCAATATTGGTGGTGTGTGATAGGTTATCAAAAATGGCTCATTTTGTAGCAACAATGGAAGGAACATCAACAGAGGGTCTAGCAAGATTGTTTAGAAATAACATGTGGAAGTTACATAGGTTATCAAAGAGTATGATTAGTGATAGAGGACCACAGTTTGTGGCAGAGTTGACAATGGAGTTAAATAAAATGTTGGGGATTGAGATGAGGTTGTCAACAGCATTCCACCCACTAATTGATGGGCAGACAGAATAAATGAACCAAGAGTTAGAGCAGTACTTGAGGTTCTTTATAGAGTACAAGCAGAGAGATTGGTCAGAATGGTTAGCAATAGTGGAGTTTGTGGTGAATAACAAGGTTCACTTAGCAACCAAAGTATTGCCCTTTATGGCAAATTATGGGAGGGAGTTGAGAATAAGAACAGATATTAGAAGAAAAGGAAAAGTAGAGAAAGCAATAGAGTTTGTAAAAAGAATGAGGAAAGTTCAGGAAGAAGCTGGAGCTGCATTAAGGAAGGCTCAGAAAAAAATAAAGCAGCAAGTAGATAAAGAGAGAAGAGAAGTAGAAATATGGAAAAAAGGGAACAGAGTAATGTTGAGTACAAAAGACTTAGTGTTTAGGGAGAGACTAACAAAGTCTGTAGTAGGAACTCTATCGAGTTCTCTTGTGTTCAACCCTAATATGGAATTGCTTCAGCAGTGCAAAATGGTGCTCTTATTTAACAGTAGACAAAGAGATCAAACAGTTTCATATTGATTCTATTTTCCTATGTAAAGTATCATAGGACTTTAGTAAAAGAGAAGAATGTGACTTAATTCTCCACAATTGGCAAATAACATTTCAAGTATTAGACTATAAGAGAAACAACTTTCTAGATAATGACTTCCTGCCTACTAAGCCCATTTATACAAAAGGTAGTACTTGGCTTAATTATTTTGGATACTCTAACACTTTGTGTACTCAAGCAAATAGAGCTATTAAGACCATACTTCTATAGAAGAATATTATCTCAGGTTTTTCCCAAGAGAATCATTTGAATATCTATGTGGAAACTATCCAATTAAATCAAGATATCATGTTCTTTATAATTACAAAAGATATAACAAGTTTTGGAATTCTAACAGGAAATCATTGAAGAATTTTGTTGTATTCCTGGAATTTAACCTAGAAGCATTCTCCTTCTATGAAGAAATCATCTAATAATGATATCATTGTTTTGTTTTATCTAGTATAACATAGTGTCATCTAGATTTTCTTTTATCTCTTTGTCTTTATTTTTGCTTTCATTTTCTTCCTCTCTTGCTATTTAAGTATTTATATTGTAGGTACCATGGTCTACTACTGAGTCCTATATAATAAATTGTTGATTTTTTAAATAAATAAAAAATCTAAGTCTATCTATCTAAGCTGTTGTTATTTTAGAGTTAGAATTTAGAAAGATAAACTCTAATGAATATCAGTCTAATTCTAGTTAATACTATTTATTTTTGTTCAACAATTTATTACATGATACTTAATCATAGTTCATAGTATATTTACCATAAGTAGTCTATAATTTTGCCTCAGAAAATAGAAATCCTTTTTATAAGTAGAGAGACACTGTTAAAGTCAAGAGAAATCAAAGAGAAATCTAGATAAAGGTTGCTTGTAACCAACCTACAAATTACATAACCAAGTTTACTGAGAATACAAGTCAAAGAAAACTGAGAAATAATTTACAGAAACAAAAAAGCAGACCAATTAAGTGCTCATAGAGGCTCAGAAGAAGTGGAATGCTGTTCTTAAGAAGAAAATACAAAAGTGCTTGGATGCTTCTTCAAGAAATCAACAAAGTCCTCAATTGATAGAGATGGGTCAATTAAGGAGCTATGAGCAAATATAAGGCAGTTTGCAAAAATATGTCAATGTGTTTCCACCTGGCAATGGCCACACAAACACTGGATGTACTCTATAAGAAAAAAGTATTGTCTGTACTCTCCAATGGGAACATGGTTGAAAATAACTCTAGTTACTCTGGCACATAATATGACTGACTAGTCAAAGTAAGCAAGCCAACTACTATACTTGAGTAGCTGGGTTAACAAGGTTTGTAATTCTTGCTTTTCAGAGTCAGAAAATGGCACCTCTGTGTTGTGACAACCACTAGACCAATGTCTAATAGCAGCACTACAAGTAAATCTCAAAGGCAGATATCTAGTGGGGAACACGAGTTGTATATTCACAAGAGAACTTGACAGGGAACCACAACAGTATTCTACCTACTATTTATATAAAGTCCTCATGGTCCGTACTATGACTTCTCTACGCCTACTCTAATGTCCATGCCCTGTCCTCATGTCCATTACTCATCTATCATGTGTCTACCTCAAGGCCACTATGCCATGTTCATGTGCCCTGACATCATACTCTTTAATCTCTGTCATACATGCATGCACCATATATACACCATGAAGAACCTGTGTCCTTTGACATCACTCCATCTCTAGACTCTTCCTGATCCTTCTAGACCCTAAGTCCTTCCAGACCACTCTAGACTCCTTTAGGCCTATGACATCATGTCATGTGACTGGGAAGTCACATGCCCTTCTCTCTCTCGTTGTAGACTAATAATTACTACTACTATATCTTATCTTATCTAACCCTAACCCTAAAGTCTGTTCACACTTTTGTTTATAACACTCTGGACTATAGAGTAATTAAAAACAGTTTTCTAAGCATCTAAGCATAAGAGAATGCTCTTGAAGTGAAGGAAGTCAATAGAAGTTACTAGGTGTAGTATAGCAGCCACTCTAGTGTTATTCATATTATTATAGACTATCTGGTGAAGAGACTACTCAGTCTTACTTAGACAGTCTTAGAATTCAATCCTATAGCTAAGACCACCACTAAAGAATGATCTAAGTTTATAATAGATAGTAAGTGAGTAGGCTTGTCCAGAGTATACTGAGAGGTCCATTACTCTCTTAGCAAAGCCTAAAGAGTCAGTAATGAGAATAATGTGTTCAATATTTATATTGGTGGCCTTGAAGACTCCTAGTCTTATAGTAAACAGCTTGGTATCAGAAGTAGTTACTCTACCAGCTGAGATCTTTGAAGATGACATCTAGTGTCTTAGTCTCCAAAAATACATAGTAGATGTTACTTGTATATTTCTAGAAAGTATAGCACTTGCATTAGTAATAACAACAAGAGTAGAGAAAGAGAAAGAAGCTTGAAAACAAAGGTAGTCTAAAGACTTTAGATAAGCTGTGCAATTATTACAGCTTGGATGATTGCAGGAATGGAAAAAAATACAATCAGGAAAGCTATCTAATAGCCTACAACCTAGATTAGCCTTAGTATCAAAGAGATTAAAGTATTTAGTGAAATTAAGTGGAGAGCCCTTTAAATGAACATACTGAATGTTTTTTAAGAGAGTAAGCAATTGTGGATAAGGGCTAGCACTCTTTAAGTTTCTAGTACTAAGTAAAAACATTAGTGTATATTGTAAAGAAAAAGTATTAGTTTTGAGATAAGACTGTTACAACTCAAGCTCAATTGTAAGAGCAAAAGAAGAACTTTATATTGGGTTAACATAAGAGAACTCAATGGAGTTTCTAGTATAATGTATCTACCTTATATATATTAGACTAATGGTCTATGTTACATAAATTCTAGTCTATTTTAAAGACCATGTATATTACATGCTATTAACATTGTAGTATAATATTATTATTCTAGAAATTTCTATGTCCTTCTGTGTGACATTATATCATGTGATGTGACAGTTTGTAATGTCATGATAACTTTTAATCCTAAATTTAAAATAGAAAATAAATAGAAAATAAAATAGAAATAAGAAAAGAAATAAGAATAAATAGAGTTTACTATCTTTAACTCTAATATTACTCTCTCTTCAAGGTTTCTTCTCTAGAGAAACTGACTTCCATTTTTTCCAGTTCTTCTCTAATATTTTTTTTCAAACTTTCCATTATCCTATCTATACAACATTTTCACTATATATATTTTCCTAATAACTTCTCTTTCCTAAAGTCCTTTTCCTCTTTACTATCCAGCTTCTCTTGTCATCTTACTTCTGTATTTATCCTTTTCTCAAACTCTGCTACAACTACTTTTGTATTTTCTAAATCCTTCTCCCTTTTCCAAGTGTTATGTTCTACTGTAAACTCTTCTATCTCACTAAATACTTTACTACTCCTCTGATTTTTCTTTTATTCAATATTTTTTCTACCTTTCATTCCTCAAATCCTTCTACTTTTACTGGTTTTGTTTCTTATACCTTTTATCTTCCTACTTGCTCTCTATATCACACTACTTGACTAACATTCATAACTGGATAAATGTTGGCAGTCATAATTTAACCACATTAGTAGAAACTACTTTGTCAATGATATATGAACTAATACATCAGTTCACTAATTTCTTTGCTATTTTTCCTTGAACACCAAATCTTTTGTATTTAATATCACTTTATCACCCTTCTTCCATTCTTCAACTTTCTTTCTTTTCTTGTCCACTTGTCATTTCATCTCCATTCTCTGACATATATTGTATCCATCTACATATTTCCCTACATCTTTTATCACACCTGGCCACTAGTAATTCTTTCTACTCTTAACTCCTCATTGTTCAACACATACACCTTTCCTTTTTTTAATACCAAATCTCCTTCTATCTGCCATTCATCACCTTTTACTTCTTTGTTCTTTTCTCTAGCTTTTATTTTTTCTAATATGTCTACTTCAAGTTCTTTTATTATTACTTCAGCTAAACTATGAGTCCATTCTTCTTTAATTAATTTTTGATTGTTATTATTCTTTTCTACTCCTACTTTTTAGTCCAGTCTTCTACTAAGTCTATCTACCTTCTCCATTTTTGTTCCTGGTACATGTTTTAAAGTAAAGTCAAATCTTGACAAATATAATGTCTAATAAGCTTATCTTTTGTTTAAATTTTGCACTTTAATGAAGTATTCTAAGTTCTTGTGGTCAGTCCAGACCTCAAACTTAGTCTTTGTACCTTCTAACAAATATCTCTAGTTTTCCAATTCTCTTATTATAGCCAACATCTCCTTGTTATAAATTTCATAGTTCCTCTCTAACTCATTGAGAGATTTTGAGAGGTAAGCTACAGGCCTCTATTATCCATCCTCACATTTCATAAATAAAACTTCTCCTGTCATATAGTCCAATATATTCACTTATACCCTCATTTTTAATCTAAATCTGATACTGCTAATATCAGTTCTTTTGTGAATCTCTCCTTCAACTCCCTGAATGCCTTCTCCTATCTCTCTGTCTAATCACACTTCTGATCTTTTTTCACCAAGTTGTGTAGTAGTCTGGCTATGTATGCAAAATCCTTAATGAACCACTAATAGTAATTAGCTAGTCCTAAGAACTTCTGTATATCCTTGACTCTCTTTGAAGTTAGCCAATCCAACACTTCTTTCACCTTCTCCTCTTCCATCTTAATTTCTTCTGGTCCAATCACTACTTCTAAGAATCCCATTTTTCTTACCTTCCACTTGCACTTTTCTGGTTTCATATATAAGTCATTTTCTGCTAACCTTTTTACTATCTCTTCCACTACCTCATCATGTCCCTCTTTCTTTTCTATTTCCACAATTACATTGTTGATGAAGCTTGCCACTTTCCCAGTGTTGATCAAGTCCTGTAGAATCTTGTTTATTATTATTTGGAATGTTACTGAAGAATTTGTGAGTTTAAAAAACATTACAGTTGGTTTAAATAACCCTTCTAGCATTGTGAATGCTGCCTTCCACTCATTCCCCTTCTTTATCCATATATTATTATAGCCCTATTATAAGTCCAATTTTGTAAATACTTTTTTATATCTATGTTTTCTACAGTATCCAAAATAAGAGGCAAAAGGTAATTTTTTAAATTGTCTATTCATTTAAATAATAGTAGTTCTGAACCATATACTTCTTACTATCCTTCTTTCTTACAAAAAATACAAGTG
>Ga0157364_1005871_pt1 | contig 12553 bp, 7 predicted proteins | sample AttsexASBM2_FD_111476 | JGI IMG/M metagenome (GOLD analysis project Ga0157364, IMG submission 111476) | Fungus gardens microbial communities from leaf cutter ant in Ribeirão Preto, State of São Paulo, Brazil - Atta sexdens ASBM2 | ecosystem: Host-associated > Fungi > Mycelium > Unclassified ... | reverse complement strand
GACATTACTTAACGTCTTAAGACAATCTTGAAATAAGAACAGACTATGAATAGACTCAAACTGGCAATTAACCAGCAATTAACAGAATGGTAGCAAATTATTGAACATAATGATTTTAATTTAGAGAAATAATTGTTTCTTGATAAATTTATATGTAAATATTGAAGGGTAATTCATAACTTTTTTGACAATCTAGTATTTGCGCGTTTCTCAACAAACTGTGAACAAATACCAATTATGTACAACATTTATTTTAGACATTTTATGGAGAGGAAAGACAAACATCGAATTTGGCAAAATATAGTTCAAATATGAAAGTTGGTTAAAACTTCACATCGTAAATCGTGTCGCCAATGCGCGACATGAATAATGTAAGCGCGAAATGTAGAGGATGGTCAGTGCGACACGCCTTTTAAATCGAAGCAACGTGAGAGCGCTGCACAGTACAGTTCCTTTAAATATGAAATACGAAACTATGGGCGCGCTCGCCGGAAATTTCGGTCGTAACCCAGAAACATCGTAACATTCTACTGACAGCAATGCGTGAGTAACATACGTCGCGAGTAATAACACTGCTAACCGCGATAGCGAACCGTTGCGCGACCACCTAGTGCAGGATATTTAAAGGATCGGATCTGGCGGATCACCGCCTACGATAGCGGGAATATCGTGCTAGGACTAACGAACCGTGCATGCCGTGTTGTGATGCTGGATATTATATCATTCACTTTTTCGATAACCTCGCGTGCGGATTATACAGTGCGCACTCGGAGGGATTTTTTGCATAATTCATGATAAATCATAACATTAGAGCATAAAATTCTTTCAATACCAAAATGCTCTGATGGTACGAGAAATGATACGAAATGAATCTTTTACTTTGAACAGAGCGATAAGAACAAGAAATGCTAATTCTTCAATGCATGATGTTCTTACATGGCGTTATATAAAGTTGCGAAAGGAAAGAAAATATTGCATCATATTTAGCGCGATGAAGAATGGTCGAACAGTAGTACACGTCGCTGACCACTAACCTGCCAGAAATCTTTCTCATAGAACAAATCTTATTGTCAAATCTCGATATAAATTCCTCTCGTTTCGTATTTCGTGCATTTAATGGAGGACGAAGAAATCTGTTAATAAATTTATTGATAAGCTTTCTTCGCTCTCCATTAAACACATCTAATAACGAGAGAAATTTATGTGTCATCGAGACAATAAGAATGTTCTCTATGAGAAATATTTATTAATAAATTTAGTAATAAAGTTATTAAAATAAAAAAAGATTTATTAATAAAAATTTTAATAAGAATGTATTAAAAAGAAGAGAAAAATATAAAGTTCAAGAGAAATTTAACACAATTTTTTCAGAACGTGGAATCTAAAATTGTGTGTGATTTATGTAACATTCCGGTAGTGTGATAGAAAAATGAAACGTTCATTGTCATCGTTTGAAATTATCTTTGAGCGTGAAGGTTCTTTTAATTCCGCATTCATAATTCCTTTGATGTTCGTTATCGGATGAACGGTGATACCGTCAATGTAGGAATATAGGCCTCACGCGAGGGCGCATTGAGGGTAACGCGAATCGGTGCGATAATTCGTGCGCGCGCGCGTGCATATGTGCGTGCATGTGCTCGGCGCCGTCGCGTATAGTGGTCCATCAATTTCGCGGATCCGGACGTTTACGAGGCGATCGTAAAACGGACTCGTAATAGGCGTGCACAACTGTGCAGACCGCCGCCGCCATCGCCGCCGCTGCCGCAGCCACGACCGCCGGGTGGTCGGCTAGTCGGGAAATTCGATCGAGCGCAAAGGGTTTTACGTAAGTCGAGGACCTTCGATCGACGATGTTTCCACTCCTGCCGTAGTCATCCAGCAGGGTCCTACCAGCTATCGATTAATTTTACATGTGGCTCATCCATACGAGCCATTTTTATTGATTTCACGTAAATTTTTCATAGGTCTTCTTAGCGATTTATGTCTTATTTTATTGCGAACGATAATGTGGCCTCATAATGAAATTTCTAAAAGTGTTCTCAATTTATAATTATTACAATTTGTTAATCGAGCAAATACAAATGTAGCTTCTATATAACATGTATATTTTTACAGTGAGTGTAAAAATATTTTTTTTGTACAGAAGAAATTTTTATACTGAAAATAAATTCCTAAAAATTTAAATAATATTTTCTTAAATAGTACTAAGTAAATATTTCTTTTCTGCAAATAAATATTTATTAAAAAAAAAATAATATTTAAGTAATATAATAGTATAAGTATATGTTTACGTTTAATAATTTATTTGCAATAAGAAAATGTTACTTAAATTTAAGAAATTTTTCTTTCAGTATATAAAGAAGGTATTATATAAATTAAACAATAATTTTATATAATGAATGTATTCTGTCCTAAATAAGCAAAAGAGATTCATGTATTTATGATTTTAGAAACTAAATTTTTCGACTGTACAAATACTTTTTGTGCATCTAAATAATATAATTTTTCATTCCCTAATAATAATTAAAATACATTATCTTATGTTTAAGATAATGTATTTTAATTATTACTCTTTTTCGATAGAATAATTTTGAAAAATATCTATCTATTTTATTCTTTGTTGTTTTATTAAAATGATAAAATTTTTTTAAGAGAATCTTCTCTGTATTTTTTGCCAATACTTCTTGCATTCTCTGTATGTTATATAGCAGTATTCTCTATATTTGGTATTTGCTGGGAAGCTTTTCTAATCTTTTAGTAGTCTGATAGTTCAATGAATCTTTAGTGCGTTAGTTTACTGTATTATTTATTTGAAAGAAATTTATTTTCACTTATGAAAGAAGTTTTTGAATTTTTATATGCGTATGAATCTCATTTTAAATTTATCTTTAATCTAGTTATATTTATTGTACGAGCACTTATATGCTTGCAATGAAAATTCGAAGTAGCAATTTTCTTTGATTCTTTTTTATTCTTCTAGTATCGAAGAGACCACAGTTCCGAACACTTCTGTCTCGCTATAAAAAAGATACAATCATTCGCGAATGATCTTTCTTGACAAGGCTCGTAGACATCTTGATTATTTTCTGGTGATTTTACGAGTGGGACGGACTGCCAGACGCCAGCCAGACGAATCGCAAATCGTTTAACGTAGATAAATCCAACGCACCCACGCTGGATCTTCGGTGCGGAAGACGGGGACGAAGAAACGAAAATGCGAGAATCGCGCGAAGTGAAAATCGCATAGATAAATCGAATGTAAAAAGGAGCTATATTTGTTGGTGTAAATGGCCGATCTGATCGCTTATATACTCGTTCTGACTACCGCATAATAATCGCAAGAGTTAGAGATATTATAATATATTATAGTACAAATTATCATATTTACTCTCGTTCTCTATTATCACGAAGAAAATGCTGAAGTATTTAAAAAATTAGTAGATACAGATCTGAAAATAATTTTGTTAGACCATTAAATTAATTATGTAGGAAACTCAAGCATGATGAATAAGGCTGCAAAAAATTTTGATATTCTAGTAACCAGCATCCTATTATTTTAATTACTACAATTAATTACTACAATTATTTTAATAGTGCAATAAAATTATTTTTAGATATCTAAGATCTAACTAAATTCTTAAATACTTCAGCAAAACCATTTTTTTCGTGTAATAATTAATTACTCATGCTCGATAGAAGATTTTATCAAAAAATAATACCAAGCTCAAAAGATCGTTACAACTTTGTAATTAGATATTTACCAATTTTAATTACTCTGCTCAAAATCAATATTATTAAAAATATCATTTATAATACTTTTTTTACTATCTTTTATTGTTTTTTTTACAACAGTCCGATTATAAATTTACAGCAGTTAAAATACTATAAATTGATAATTATATTTCCGGCTGTGTAGAATAAAAATAAGCGTACCGACTGCTCAAACAAAACAAAAAGTCAAGAACAATTTTTACCGTGGACAAAAGCAAGAAAAAAATATCCGCTCACAACGGGAATTCTGTGCACGACTGCATAGAAATCAGATTCAGGCTTTGCAAAGCAAAGATGCAAAGAGACGTTGAGTGAAATGACGAAAGTTACTCCGAAAACTCTACATGAGGCAACAGCCGTCGTCGACGTAGCTCGATATCTCGTCTCACGCCGCCGATTTCTCTCATGGAGCGGCGCCAGAGAAACGAGCAATTTTTCTTTCCGCGACCAATAAACATATTCGTGACGATTCTTCTTCCACGTTTACCACTTCCACCCGCGCTTCCCCTCTTTTCCTCTCTTTCCAGTTTCTTTTCCCCCTACCGCGATATGAGTAATCCCGTCGAGACGATGCGTAACGATGGGCGACAGGTGTCCTCTTTTGAATATACAGACGTTTCCATTTCCGACGACGAAAATGCGTTGTGTCGTTTCTCCGTACATTCGCTGAAGGCCACAGCCGAAAAACTGTAGTCAACGTCGTATAGAAAAGAAAAATAGATTGCACATTGTAACGTGAAATTAAATTAATTTTCAAGGCTTAATCATCCTGTACTAATTTTTATAAAAATCACTCTTTTAATATCCACAAAATGTGAATACTCATTTAATTATTCTTATGATATGCACACATAATTATTTCGTAAAGATTTAAGGATGACGGTTTTAGGCATAGAGAAAACATGTCACAGCTTTTTCTCCGGGAGAAACATCTTTTCAAGAACTGCTGTGTAGCAGTGAGAATCAAATATAGCAGAAGGCACGTTGCTATAATTTCTGTGTCATGTAAAAGAAGTCATGCTCAGTGTTGCAAGATACTTTATTTTTAATACCTAGGTACAAGTACAGGTACTATAGAAAAAAATGTACGGGGGTTTACAGGTACTAAAAAAATAAAATACCTAGGTATAAATACAGATACTTTAAATGTACCTTAAAGATACCTAACAGGTACTTTTATTTTTAACATCAAATTTCAGAATAAATTGCATTTTGACGACGTTTCTAATGTTATTTCAAAATGCAATTTCGACAGCTTGCTTGTTAGATATAACCTATATATTTCATGTATCTGCACGTAATATTTACTTATTACGTTATTATATATATATATTTTTTTTTATATGTACATAAATAGTCTATGAAAGTAAGTTTAATCTATAAAACTATTTTAGATTTTTATCCGAATTATCCATTTATTGACACGTACATAATATACATTTACTTATTATTAAAATTGGTGGTTAGCCTTCTGATCTCCTCAGTCTGAGAGCTAGAGATATATATATCAAGTGATATATGGGACCTACAATTTAACGCCAGATCCGAACTGCGCTGATGATCTAATCACCAGAGTCATATTAAAAATAATACAACGAAATGCTCGAATAAATAAATTAAATTAATAATGCAAAATCTCTCTACATAATGAGTCATTCTAACCCATGCGCCTCGAACCAATCAAAGCATGATTCGGATAACGTGATAAGTTAGGAACTTTCTTATTGTAAGCTCTTTAATGTATACGTATATATGTACCTTTTCTCTGCTGCGTATCACTGTTACTAATTCTGTAGGCCCCGATTCATAGTGGATCGATCACAATGATTGCGTTCAGATGATAAGTTTTCAGTTTAGCAGTTGTAGCAACTCTCAAATTTAATTGGCCGCTCAAGTAACCAGCGTGGATGAAATCGGTCCTTAGGGAAAGTCATCCAAAAAGTAATTAAAGTGTAAATATATTATAAATATGTACCGATATACAAGAAATGATACCTAGGTATAGGTATCAAAAAAAAGTATCAGGTACAGTTCATAGGTACGCAAATTTGTATCTAGTTACCTAGGTACTGCACAACACTGGTTGTCATGCTGCGATAATTTTCGTCAGTGATTTTATTGCATTTGGCAAAAGAAGATTCGTCAAGAATCATTTCGTCTTTCTTTATCATGGAGACGGCAATTGTGGCAACAGCTAGTGGCCCTCAAACGGCCTTGTCTGCTCTCGTCAGAGACGATCTCCGTGATCGTCAAGCAAAATTTTCACGGACGGCGGAAGACAATCTCAGATAATGCGACGAGATGTACGGCTGGACCTCGGTCGATAGAGTTAACGAAGTAAATAAATTATACAGCGCTCGTCAAATGTAATTTGCCGCGACCCAACCCTCGCGCTCTTTCAAGATCGCTGTTTCTCCTTTTTTTTTTTTCAAATAATCTTGAACTAATTAACTGATAGCTATGCGAAATAGATGATTTTTGTCCCGAAGGTCAGCCCGCTGTTTTATAAACGACGCAACATTGAATACATCATGATGATGCTTATTGTCTTTGAGATATTAGTTATAACTATAACTAGTATAATAATACTAGTTATATCAATCGAGAGGGGACAAGTAAAACGGGGACAAATAAAAAGAAAGTGCCCTAAGTAGATGTTACAGAAATATTAACTAGATTAAGAAATTATAATAATGGAGATTTGATTACTAGCAAAAAGTTGAGATAATATTGAAAAAACAAAAAAAAATTAAGAGCAGAATTTAATGCGTAAAGAATGACAATTCCGATAGTCAGAAAAGACAAGTAGAAAGAAAATATAAGAAATATAAGAATATAAGAAATTGACATCAGATGCGAAGGCCGTTCCTACTGCAGAAGCTAATTGTCATTGACTCGCCCCTGATTAATGATAGCCGAAATTTTATCAACGAGGTGACACATGCTCGGATATACTGAATGATGTGCTCTGAAAAATTACAGGGAGAGTCGGCTGCACGAAATTACAGTCCGGTGGAGCCGAATGCAATTACTTGGGAGACGGGAAATAATGAATTCAAGCCCCGTTTCCCTCTCATTCTCACTTGATCTCGGAATGGAAGAGATGAAAGGGAGAAAGAGAACGGCGAATCCAGAAAGAAGAGAGGGTCTAGGATTTTGCGCCGTAAAGTAACTCTGCGACTACGACCTACTTAAATTTCCCGCCTTATTAAATTAAGAGAGCCTAAATCTTCTCGTACTCATCTAAATTAAGTTAAGTTCTCCATAATAATTTACTTTCACATAATACAGTTATAAAAACTACAGTTATAAAAACCTTCTAAAGTTCTGTTTGTAAAAATGCAAATAGATCTCCACCTTATGGTTGATATAGGAGAAAGTTCAAAGTTTTTTTCTACACAATTTAGAACTTTATAATATTAATCGTACAATCTCGTCTAAAATTTTCGCTTCGAGTCCAAATGATTTATTGCTGTAGTTGAGGATTAATGCCACAGCTAAAACGATTTATAACTTACTTTATTTGTTTATTGTGTAATATGCTTAAACTTTCTTCTCTACATATAAATCTGAAGACCAGAACACAGACCTTTGCATAACGCATAACGCATAATGCATAACAGAATCGACCAATCAGAGTCTTTCCTTTGAAATGAAGAACTTTGAAGGATTAGTTGATTCTCTTATGCGCTTTAGATATGCATTATGCAAAAATTTGTATTCCGGTCTTAATTTCGCTAATATAAGAAAGATTGGTAGATTATTTGCACTTATATATTTTAAATTAATAAAGAAGCAATATAATTGAAAATTATTGAATGTTTGTTCTTCTCTAAAATGTATTCTATGTAACATTTCATATATGTATAACACGTTATTAATTCATGTGGATTTCAAGAGCGCACCTCCTGCGAAGGCAGGTGTTGGACAGGTAGATCACATGGATATGCCGACACCTGGCTTGCTCCCATATAACGTTCTATATAACGTATGCTACTAAGAACAGACCACGCTGAATGTCAGTTTGAGAATCTTCAAAAAGCAATTACAACGGGATATTGTATGTGCGAATTAATAATTTCAATCGGTGATATCAGAGATTCGCAATGTATTTCTGTCAATTAGCGCATTTGTGGCAAGTGCCACAAATAAAAGGAGAATATAAAGGATATCTGAGTAAATCTCAATGAATATTATAAAGTTCTAAGAACTTGATATTTTCCAAATTCCAATTAACAGATCGTCATTTGATATGTCGAATTTACGAAGCGACGGCGTATGGAAGATGTTAGTAGTACTAAGTAAAGCAAATTTAAATTAGTTTCTCGTTGGGCGCCATGAAGGCTCCGGTGTAATGTACAGAATGGGGCATCAAGTTACTTGTCTTTCTAAGTATTCGAGTATTTTTTTCTTCTTTCTTCAACTTGTGAGATTGCGAAAAGACTAACATATAATAGCAATAGCTTTTTCTCGAGGATGTCAAGGCTATCTCCATTATCCTAAGTGGAGCGTTACCACGGAAATAAAAACAGGATAACGAATCTAATGATCCCTATCAAGACATTTCACATTTATTACGTCCCCTGTTCATTACATTAAGGATAGTTAGTAAAACTATTGTATGGCGTTTAATGAACGTTGAAAATACGAGACAAGTGGATTTAGCAATTATTTAATTTTTGTCTTTTGGGTCTCTCTATAGAGCATCGTGCACCACGAAATTTTATTTATAACAGTGAAGAGTACAACGGTAGGTAAAATATAGTGATCGGCGGTACTATTTCTCCATCATTTTACGATTTTCCATCCAATGTAATTGAAGTGTTAACACGGTGAAAAAGAAGAAATAAGAAAGAGATTGAAGAGAAAATGTAAGAAAGAATCGTGAATGAGTCAGATTATTACTTTCTGAAAAAAGCCGAGTAATTCATAAATAAAACCGTTGGAAGCTTAATAAACATCTTGTATTGTATATGCATTTAAACATATAACAAAAATATAAAGAATTCGTATAAAATTAATTAAATTATAAAATTAACAAGAACATTTTACATTAATATAATTTTGAAATAAAATAAAATAGTAATATTGTATATAATTTTGTAAATGCTATACAATACAATTTTTTTTGTAAATTTTAAAACAAAACTTTAATACTTTTACGATTTAATGCACAGACAGCTTCTTCGCAAATCACTTCAGAAAGTTAAAAAAGGAAGAAAAATGATCAGAGAAGTAGACTCTCTTGTAGCAAACTACCCATAAGATACCAAGATAGTACATTAAAGATACTGCGTAAAGGTTTAATAAATAAATATTGCGTATTGCAAACGATTACATGATCTCTAAAACAAACAACTTACAAATTTCATTAGTTTTATCAAATAATAGTGTTCACCAATATTGAATTTCTTGGAAGCTACTCAGATTCTCTAAAAGCATCCGTGTGTGCACTAAAACGAAAAGTAATTTATAGTAAGTACAACAGCACATAAGATATAGTGGCCAGCGGTACTATTTTTCCATCTACATGATCGTTTTACGATTTTCCATCTATATGCGATCGAAATATTAACACGATGAAAAAGAAGAAATAAAAAAGAGATAGAAGAGAAGAAGTAAGAAAGAATTGTGAACTAGCCAGATTATTACTTTTTGAAAAAAACAAAAAAATGAACTTTATCGAGACTTACACATGTGTATCAGGTCGTAATGAATATACCACTGGCTTATCGCCTTGAATTTTTTGCTTCAGTCTGTTCGAGATAAATATGATACGAAAGTGAGATTTCATATACATACACATATAAATGATGGCCAAATTCAAAAACTTCATTTTCTATCTGTTCCTTATGTATTAGATAAATATAATATATACGCCTTACTTTAAAGTAATAGCTTTTTCTTTAAACCTATTATTCGAAAGTAACTTTGTTTAAAGAAAAAGTTACTCAAAAGTAATTTTGTTTAAGGAAAGAATCTTCTTGCAAGTACTCGAAAAAGTTGGCACGGTAAGAAGTGTATAGTTTAATTAATATAATATTCAATGGTGGGAGAGAGGGAGAGAGAGAGAGAGAGAGAAAAGAAAGAATCAATTAATTACACACCTTATAAATTTAAACTCAAACATGTCTGCTTCATTTGAGCTTTTTTTAATTTCAATTATTACATTATAAAAATATATAGAGTTAACTCGCTTTATTTAAAATTTTACTGATTGTCACTTTACTTACAATCTTTTAAAATATAATAAGGTCTGTTCACGTTGTATGAAATTCTCAAATATTTTTGCTTAAAATGAGACAGATACATATTTTGCCTTAAAAAGAGAGAAAGCGAAGAAAATCAAAGTGCCAAAGTGCAAGCAACGCAAATAGATCTATAAATAAATATATTTTATGTGCATTAGTGGCTTAATTTGAAATACGATAGTAAACGAAAGAAATAATGAAATGTGAACAGTATCCAATATATATACAAAGTATATATCCAATATATATATATATATATATATATATATACAATATTATTTTTGTGACTCTTCGTATTTTTCTTGACATATAAAAAAGAAATAGAAATGTTGATACGATCATAGCTTGTTATTGTGGAAATGTGTATATGGCATGAATAACGATGGTATGGAACTCCACTCAATTCCATTCGGCTTCATCACAAAATACGCACAACGAAAACAAATAATGAAATTTACTCGAAATTATCAAGCTAATCACGAAACTGTCGTCCAACTACTTTCAATCTTCGCCAAAACTTGAAAAATCGAAATACTAACTTAAGAGAAAATCCCATAAGAAGGATCGAGTAGCAATAATTCTGGGTGGAGGACAAACGAGAAGATAGAGAAACGGAAACGAACTGATATTGCGGGATTACGTCCGGGATTTCGCCGAGTTTACTGGCGCAATGCGGGGTAGCCAGACAACATGGCGCGCCTTTCTTCCACACGTATATATAACACATCACACTATGGCTCGTCGAGAACCACATGGGAATTAATGTACCGGTGCCTATTAGTTGCTTCTTGCTCCTTCATGTTACGCGCATGCCTTCTTTCGTTTTTTTCGAGGAGACTGGCACGCTTCTGTCATAGTTCCCCTTGGGACAGGTGCGAAGTGCCTTACAGGAAGCATCCCCTTGCTCGTAATCAGATATTTGTTTTTGAGACGTTGAGCATTGGGATGGAAATTTAAAAATCCATTTTTCGTTTGCTACATCGGATTATTATTAACTGTTTCTTGAATTTTCTTCACAATTTTTTAATAATTAATTGTAAGTTAATCGCATAAAATATCCAAAAAATTATAAAAATGCTAGTTCAAAAACATAGCAAATCAAGATTTTAATTTCGAGATAATATCTCGCGTTCGTCATAGTGTTTAATACCTCTAATAACATTCTCTTCAAAATTATCTTCGTACTCCAACTTAGCTCAAAGCGTTCACAATCAACGACGATTATACTTTCCAGAAATACGGAGCTTCCACAGTTTAAACAGCCCTTAAGACTTACAAAAGATTCGAATGAGCAAGATTTGAAAAGCATCCCGAGGGAGGTGAAAAGCGTGGGTGATGGGCGAACGAGGGTAGAGACAATTTTCGCGCGATTCATTCTAGCCCTCGGCGAATCCGCAATTTTGGGGGATGGCCCAGGCTCCCTTAAGCGAGGCCACCACGCCTGTCTCCGAAGGAACCACCGTGAAATCCCAATGGGACTTCGACGCCCCTGACCACTCGATAATGAGCAATTCGCTCACCATTTCTCAGCCTTTTGTATGCTTCCCCATACGCGGACGCGTGCCAACTCGACCCACATGCGCCTGCCAGAAGGGACGCCGTATGTTCGTTAGGTTGTTTTTCGGACCGGACCTTTATTTAGTCACATTAGTCGCGAACTTGGTGGAATCTTAATGATCACTGGCGCGACGCCACTATAGTATATGATTCAGAAAAACATGATACATTGAATTATATAATACTCCAGATTACGTTATATGATAGCGCTTTTGATGCGACCTTATACATATTTCAGATAATAAATTTAGGTATAGTCTTAACACATGAAGTTATACACGCGTATCGGAGAGCACATAAGAAGAAGTGAGAAGAAGGCATCAGAAGGAATAAGAAGGCATGTTAAAGGATTTCTGTCTCCGTTTGTACAATATTACTACTTGATATACTTTCATCATATTCATTATAACATAAAGATGTAAACGACGAAAAAATATTAGAATTTTAGAATAAAAAACTCGGAAATTATTATGATTTTTTTCCTTTGGTTTTGATAGTTTTTTACTCGGATATTTTTTTTTAAGTCATTTAGGTCTGATCGCAATGCTTGAAATCTCCCAAAATTTTTGCATTTAAAGTGATATAATTAGAAAAATATATTCGCGTTGAAAAAAAGAAAGCACAGATGCTGAACGCAAAAAGTGTAAGTAACGCAAACAGACCTATTAATCTATTATCAACTGATCAAGAATTGCAACAGTCAATAATACATATTTCCCCTTCAATATAAAATTATAAAGACAAAAGTATTAAAAAGAAATAATAAGAAAAATGAATTCTATTTCTTCTTCTACATATGTAACATTCTATATGTTTTTTCGTGAATTTTATGTAATTTAGTCAAAAATATCGTTTTTTTTTATTTTTTTTTTTTAGTAAAAAACTAATTTTTTTTTATTTTTCTCCGAAGTTAAAACTATTTTTTTTTTTATATCTTTATTTTAATTTAATTTTCTTAGAACATTTATGTCATT
>Ga0157364_1005870_pt1 | contig 12553 bp, 1 predicted proteins | sample AttsexASBM2_FD_111476 | JGI IMG/M metagenome (GOLD analysis project Ga0157364, IMG submission 111476) | Fungus gardens microbial communities from leaf cutter ant in Ribeirão Preto, State of São Paulo, Brazil - Atta sexdens ASBM2 | ecosystem: Host-associated > Fungi > Mycelium > Unclassified ... | reverse complement strand
TCTCTCACTCTATATATATATATATATATATATATATATATATATATATATATATATAAAATCTATATACAGAATATTTCAACTATCATACAATATTTTACTAGCATATCTCAGAGGTAAAGCAGCAAAAAATCTAACACAAAAATATCGAGGCTACAATAGTTTTTTTAATTATAATCGTTTTAATTATAATCGTTTAAAGATAACAGTAATATCGCATAGAATTTTTACGCGATGGGACTTTCGGTTCCGCGAAAACTCAGAAATGAACTAACTTCTTTTAATCTTAATAAAGTTTATTTCTATATATTTCTTGTGTTAATTTTTTTACACAATTTACGTAATACTTGTGTAACTGATGACTAACGATCAACTGACTGATTCGTCTTCGTACCTTTCAATTTTTACATCCTCTAATTGCTAGAAGAGTCATCTTTAATAGCCGTTTCATCGGTATTCTTTAAGATACACTTACATTGATTAAAATTTTTAGCGAAAGTTTTGGCTGTGCCAAATTATGATTACATCTGCTAAGTTATTTTATTGTTATAAATCTTACTTTGCTATTTCCAGTCATTGTCTTCCTAAAGACTACGTAAATAACTTATTGATACAATTTTTATTTTTTGTTTCTGTTTGACAGATATTTCGTAATATTACACAGCACACTAACTAGTTTGTCATTTCTTACCCGTATCTGTGTAACTACAGGCCTCAACACGTGAATTTCTCGGAATGCGATATTATCAGTTTGATTGTTCAGATATACTTCAAAAACTATTGCGGCCTCGACATTTTCATTAGGAATTTTACTCTCAAATTTTACTTTCAAAATATGCTATTAGAATATTGTGAATGAGAGACCTGTAATATGTATTCCGATATGTACAAATTAATTTTATTAAATCGATTAATATATGTGCAAAAATAAATTGATTAAGTATCTCGTATGCTACAAATTAATTGAATACAGGATTTATTCAATAGATTTCTATTTACTTTGCTTGAGATTTGAATATTGCAGTGTTCCATATGTTTTATAATTACCCGATTAAATACTCGAGAATTATTTTAAGAAAACATGACGATATCGGGAGAGAAAGAAAAAGACAAGGAAATCGATATAATACTTAATTAAAATTTATAATGTTTACATAACTCGTAGCTACGGAATATAAGAAGTCATTCTTTTAAACATTCACTCATGAAAAACAAGTCACGTTTAATAAACACTGATTAGATCTCGTGCTAAGTGATGCTTAATGCCGCTTGCAACAATCACCTTCAGTTGTATATCTAATTATCACGACGTTGACCCCGACTACTGCAAGTGTTATATTAATTAAGTAATAAGCGCATATATAATCGCTATTATAACAATGGGTGGAGTACCAATTATGAATTTGCTACATCGAAGAGTAATATCGAAAATGAGGACACCCTCGCATATGCGTCCATATCTACGTCGACGTCGAGCAGTTCTATTAGCTTCTGGCACATCACTTGTCATTTTCACTCTACGACCACCATCGTGCACAACTATGTAACTCTATTTGATAGGGCTTACGGATAGCACTACGATGATGAAATATTTTACGCCTGACATAAAGCAGAAATATTAAGTGGTCAAATTGCAATCGCTCTCATGGAACTTAGCATTTTCTGTCGAAAAGTCCGTGCATAAAATTGTGATAAATATATAATTTATATATATTTTCTGTATACCGGTTTCAAGTATTGCCATACTGATCACTTTTTATCAATTGAATTTGTATTACAAGCTATTTTTTTAACAGATAATTATTTTTAATATATATTAGAAATATCTCTCTTTCTCTCTCTCTCTCTCTCTCTCTCTCTCTCTCCTTTTTATATAATTTTTTTTATGTTCTTATATATAATTCTTTTTATACAATTTTTATATAATGATTTACTAGATATAATACATAAATATGATATTTTACAAGTAGCATGCAGAAAAAATTCGTAATGTAAAATAAATAATTTTTCCTCTCATATAAAACTTTATTGATTAAGAAAACCATTTTTTAAATATTCACATATTTCGAATTAATAAATACAATACTTTTTAAATTCCATGAAGTTATCGATCTTTATATCCAATTATTATTTAATATTAGTCTACTTTAAATTTATCATATAAAATGTATATGGATAAGAGATAATATATAGCACTGTTTAGCTTTTAATAAACTATTTACTGTAGATTTAATATACAAAAGATATTTAATTGGAATGGCAACCCACACACATTTCCTTCGTATCACAGCATTTATCCTAATATCCAAGTTTACCTGTCTCGACTGAGGTTTTTCCAATTCCGAAGTCAAGGCTCGGATTTTTCTTGATTATCGATACGTATACAACAACTTCGCGTACGTTTATCTAAGCACGGCGAATAAAACGGTACTGAAGATAAATCGCGAATGAGCCGAATGATCAGATGGTTAAAGCTATTCCCCACTTACACCCACTTCTAGATGGGCATAATACATAGACGACTGGAACCTTGCGCTAATAAGAAATGTGATGTTTATCGATTCTCTGCGTTCGAAGCACGTGTCACGCCAGCGTATCTTAATCGTAAAGCCTTTAAGCTATGTAATCACCTCGATTAACTATCAACCATTATCCTCCGCGGTTTCGGTCTTATTGATCTGTGCGTGTTCTATAGCGTGAGTTATCTACAACAACTTAGATAATCTTGAAATAGTAACATTTATATTTCTTAATAACAAACGGAAGTTCTCACCAATAAAAAGATTTCTGCTGTCCATATTATTCATGGATATCCATCAAGCATGACGCTGAAGTGGTGATTGAAATTGAACGAAGAGAAAACACCGAACAATATGATCAAACACTATAAATTGTGCGAAAGATCAAATCAAAAAGTAAAATACATTCCAGCTATAGACATGCAATTCCAGATTCTGCCATTGACATCGGGAGCATCAATCTGACCCAAATTAAATTTAATCGATGGGACATAATCCACTGCAACTGATTTGATGAAGTTGATTACGGCGATGCGCAATAGGCGACATTTTGATGGCAGATTTGACCAGCAACAGATACACTGACTGCCTAAATGGCAATCATCATGTGAGCTGGAAATCATGCACGAGGGACATACAGAAATTATAGTAATTAATTACAACAGTGCCGCTGCAGCAGACGCAAACAGAATATCAATGGATATCAATTTCATCGTACGGTATAATTTCCCATCAATTTTCGTAACAGTCTGGATTAATGCAACTATCAAATTTCTTATTGTAGATTCTTAGAAATTTTTACAAAATAAAAATCTTTCTATTCTTTTTGTTAGATAAGACATCGTAATTTGGCCAATAAAATCTTCTCTCTCAAACGGAACAGAGATTTACGACAAGAAAGACTAACGAATTTCGCTCAACTGTGTCTATCAATCGTTAGAATTAATCGTGGATTCGTTCTATCAAATTCAGAGAAGCTGTTTCTCACACACGATTCTGACAAATGCCTGATATTTATCATTTGTTTTTGCTTTATCAATGAAATAATAAATAATCGCTCATTATATGAAGACGATTATATATTAATAAAAGAGAATCATGTATAGAGGATGTAACTAAAAATATAGATTAATATACTTGTTTAACAGCGATTTTTATATTTATTGCTTTGGTAAATAGCACTTGTCAATAATTACATTTACATGTTATTATCATAACAACTTGTGCGGTAATTAGTCGTAATTAATGTTCATATGTAAAATCCGCTTATGTACGCCGCGTCGTAAATCCATTGCACCGTATATTTATGCTACACTGAACAACATCCGCCGAAACTGTTTCAGAATATTCGACTGAAATGTCTGACACCGGACATCGAAATTGAAATAACAGAACAAATGTCGCAGTCAAAGTGTAAAAAGCTTTACAAAGAGCTTGTAAATAAAATATTTCTTTAGGCCAAATTTCACAAACTTATCTGAAATCGTCAAAGTGTTCTATGAACTTCATTTCACGTTTACATCTTAATCATAAACGTAATTTCTACCTTTGACAAGATCAGTTTTATTATGAACTTTTATATGCTGCAATTTGAAGGAGTTGCAATGTTGCAATTTAAAATTGTTTACGTCTCGTTTGACTTTATAAAATATTTTATTTTAAATTTGTATTTTTTATTACATATGCCATTTTATGGATATCAGTAATATACAAAAATATTTTAAAGGATGTAAAAATAATATCATCGTTTGCAGTATTTAAATTCAAGTTACGTTAATATTCTAAATTTACATTTTTTATTATATATTAGTAAAATGAGGCAGAAAAAATGCGAATAAACATATTCTCTTCAATATAAAATAATATTTGAAAAAGTAATAGAAAATTTGCTAAATAGAATTTCACGAGTGGATTTTTATGGTGTTAATTTCTTTCCCGATTCATATTTGTTCAACAAAAAGGTTGATTTATATGTCGCAATCTACGTGGAAATTCTAATAAAATGTGTAATATCTTTCATAGTTTTGACTAAAAATGCAAAGCACACACTTTTTACACTGCTATTTATATCCGCAAATGAATTACGACCATATATATTTAGTTTCATCCACACTGACATAAGATATAAAACAAACTGATACCGGCACATTTCAACTAAATCATATATAAAGTCTGTAATTTCTTGATGCATATGACATATAAATTTTATACATTGATTTTTTTAAATCGCCCTTAGAATTTATTGTTCTCCAAATAATTTAACTATTTCCCTATTATTAATCAAACTCCATATCTCACATAGAAATATATGAATATCAGCATAAATATTTTAAATAAAAAGTCGTCCTAAATTTATATAAAAAAGATTTGTATCAATTCGTTTATATAAATTATATTAATATAAATTCACATTGAATTGTAAATATTAGAGAAAATAAATTTTCAAACAGGTGGTTTTGTATGTTCGCAAAAGAATGACAATGTTTATACAAGCGTTCCTATTAAAAGATAAATTGTAATATAATTGTACTTATAAATATATACTTCGAATTATTTCAAGATATAGCCAGCGTGTCAACGCTAGAACACTTCAATTACAAAGGCAAGAGAGCACATAGACGGATATATGCTGCGGCGTATTTCGTGGCATGCATATGTTGCATATCAACCGGAATTGCGCGTCCGAGGGCGAGGTCTCGCTCCACTGAGGCCCGTAACATTCGTTAACAGCGAACGGGAGGATAGAGACCACGACTGTGTTGTATATCTTGGAGACGTATAGAAGCAATTACAAAAGCAGTGCAAGAATAACTACGTTGCGTGCAATAATTTTAAATTTCGACGTTTTATTTGATTTAATATAAAAAAATAAATACATTTCATCTTTTATATTTTTCATCTCTTATCTTCTATTATCATATTAAAGAAGTAAATTATATTTTAATCAATTCTTCTAGTATAGATATTTAATAATAATTAGTACTATTAATAATATAGACTACTAGTAAATTAATTTTGAGGAAATTCGAAGTACTATTAGAGCTATTTTAAAATGTCAATTACTATTAAATTCAAAATTCTTGAGATACCAATTTAAATTCATTGTTTTATCCTAATCGATATTTTAAAATAATATTTCAGTTAGATTAAGTATATAGCAACATATAATTTAGTATATAGCAATTAATATTGTAATTAAAGGATTGAACATATAGCAATTAATATGAACCAAAGATTAATATGAACCAAAATTAGATATAACGGGAAATTGTGGTTAGGGAATTAATATTTAATAAAGCTAATTATGATCACTTCCTGAAGCTTCCCAAATTATCGATTTCCTATCAAATCTCCTATCAAAATAATATTCTTTAACAAAACATATTGAGATGAATTTTAGAGGCTTGCAATCATTTTGTTTCGCTGATTGCATTTTGTTTGCAATATTCCTAATACTCGCTTTGTATGAGAAAATAGAGATGAAAAACAATAAACGCAAGGAGCAACGAAACTGCGTCTCGATTTCGATTCAAACGTTCTCTGCATAGTAATGTAAAATTCATATAATAATCAGTATTTCTCAATCTTAATCAGCGTAAGTTACACTGAAAAAAATTCACTAAATTTAATTAAATACTTGTTTGAATAGAACTAATATTTACAGTTTTATTTATTTATAATAAATAAATATTTATTTAAAATTTTAAAAATTGTGCTTAAATTAAATAAATATATATTTATATTTATATTTGTATATATATATATATATATATATATATGTATATATATATTTATATTTATATTTATATTTATATTTATATATTTATATTAATACATTTCGTTAATACTATTCAAATATTTAATGAAATTCATTAAATATTTTTTTCAGTATATATATTTTATTTTTTCTTATCGAAGTATTATGTACGTATTATATACGTAATAAACTCATTCACTCTTCGTATGTGTGTGTATTTTGTATAATTTTTTATTTCTTAAAGAAATTATGAAGTTTATATTTAAGATTATTCTTAACGCAAAATCGATTTTGATAGAAATAACAATATCGTTTAATCATCGTAACATAATATTATTCAGTTAAAATTAGGTTTTTATATGCTTTCTTCAGTTTTACGACAACTGCAAATCCACAAAGTCCTCTACACTGCAATGTATAACTGTAAAAACTACCGTACTCAAGAATAATGTTCAAGACATCTCCAGAATATTTTTTGTCACACTGAAAATAAATTGTCAAAACATTGGAATTTCAAATGCATGACATTATAGGAGTCAAAAGAGAGAGGAGAAAACTGAGTTTCTTTTTTATTGACGTCGAAATATGTTGACATTACGCGCTGATTACGTTTGAAAAGCATCATCGCACATGAAAATAGAACGAAATTTACAAGTAATAACTTCAAAGATTACCAATAAACATTGTTATAAGAGAGAATAAATCAGATTTAGAGATTACATATTATTATTAAAGAAAAATATAATGTATATTTTCGTATCTGATACGATAAATGTTTTGTATTACAATAAGAAAAAGAGGGAAAAGAAAATTGATAAAAACATTTATATATAATATAGAATATATATATAAATGTTTTATATTATAATAAGAAAATAAAGAGAAAAGAAAATCGAAACATTACATATGTTATATCATATAAATAAATAAAATATCCTAAAAATATCCTAAAAATATATTTATTTTACAAAAATGTTTTTTATTTTTTTTACTACAAGTTTTTGTATTCTTAAATTGGAAGCAAAGAGACAAAGGAGAATACAATATACATTTTGCAAACCAAAATGATTAATATTATATAACACATAAAAACAATACAACCCCTTTTGAGTTTTTCTCATTAAAACATTACGTAGAGAAGGGAATATCTCGGTGTTATTTTTAAAACACGTTTATTTTTCTCCATTGCGTCGTATTTTACATTTAAAAATAGTTTGCGGACTTACTTTTAAAAATTCATATACTATGCACGTAATATGGTTCAGATAATAAACTCATAGACAAGTTGGAATAAACAAATTGTCGCACGAGATTACCATCATTAATGTAACATCTAACACACGAGATTACCATCATCAATGTAACATCTAACAATCAAGCACCCTACAAAGTCAAGGTACAAATTTAGTATTAAACTGTCCATACATATATCTAACAAGGTTTTCCCTTTTGCTCTGAAATTTAAACAGCTGCTGTACGCTTCGTTTAACATAGTCGATAATTGACGCTTGTATTTCACCCTCTCTATTTCCTTCTAGCAGTGCATAATGATATGCTTGGGAAATGCATCGAGAAATGTTCTATCGAGGGATTACAGCTAGAAATGAGCTGCCAGAAGTTCGTTTACTCATCGCTCTCTTGGTTAAAATTAAAAGAACCGGAGCGTGCTTCAGTCACTGTTCGCGTATCTTTCACATATAAAAGTTAATGATGTTCATAACGAAATGTGTGCTATCGTAAATTTCAAACTTTTGCCAATAAGGATTTCGATTTAAAAGCGCAATAAATTTACAAGCGAGAGGTAAAGCATAGGGTCAATTCTCGTAGTTTTCGAACTGTCATGAGAGATACAGAAAGAGATAAAAAGAGAAAGAGGGAGTTATTGTCGACAGGCGAGATGTACTGCATGACAATTCAGAGTTCCGCTAAATTATTTTAATCCATTTATGTGGAAGATAAAACCACATCGGACTCGCAACGTCATTATATCTTATATACGATTTGTTATCTGATTTCATCTCGGTTCTAATATTTCTGTGGATGTAACTGAACATATTTGGACATATCAAGGTTTTAAAGCGCATTTCGATTTTCTGCAGGAAATTTTGCCACCAACAACGAATGAATTCGAATTGTACGGTTGGATTCTCGTTAGAGTGCTGGCTTGTCATTCCACGTAATTTTACATTACCAAGCAACGCCTGTACTGCTAGCGTCTGTACTTTCGTCCATCTACGCTTGTTCGTTACGACTGTAAACTTTACTCCCTTTTTTCCTTCATTTTTTTTCTTTTTAAAGAGGTACGTAAACTAACGAAATAGGACACGAAATAAAATGCATTTCTAGCGAGCCGTGCGAATGAGTCGCGGTTTCATGGATATTAATATAATATTAATAATATACGAATGTCAACACAACTTCAAAGTGAATTACCTATTTGATTAAGATTTCCCGATGATATATCGCGATCTATATCGCGATAACTCGAATGAGATGACGATATCAGATGCCGAAGATTACGGTACTTCATATTGAAATATAGATGCGCAAAATTACCTCCATGCGAAATTATCTCCAAGTTACGTAAGAACATCTCAGGAGAATTGTTCGGAATAAAATTATAAATGACGATAAGTTTTGTTTTCTTGTATCGTTAAATGATATTTTCATAATTGAAAGTCCAGAAAGCATTTACTCAGCATATAAACTTTGATATTCGCAAAAATTAAAAAACGACCCAAGCGTAATACCTAGAAAAATTTCTGCAAAAAGTTGGTTAATGCACGTAATGCTAATATTTATTTAATGACCTATTTCAAATTCCCAGGCGATTTGTAAACGTTCGTTCTAGCGAATATTTTAAACATTAAGTCAATGATGTAAATAAAATAAATATATGTTCAGATTGATATAGATGTAGATAGATAGATAAATAAATAGAGATGGGAGATTTATTCGTATAGAGAATAAATCAGACTCAAATATTGGAATATTGGAAGTCAAATAAAATTCGGGAGAACAAACTAACATAAAATCGCCATAGTAACCGATCAGCCTCAGTACATCTGGTCTTGAAATAGACTTTAGTTCAGGGAAATGCAAAGAACAAAGGAAAACAGAAATACTGAATACAGGTATGACAATTGTTTTCCAATACTTAACAAAAGTCTTATTAGCTATGCATTCAAGGGCAGAGAAACGACAACAATAACGCGATGAAAACGGAGGAACTCCTTCCTCCTCGTAATATGAGAAATAACGTAGCTAGTGTTCCCTCGAAGAAACTTGTTCAATTTATCTCGAGTTCTCTTGAGAAATGCTCGTGATTCTACGGAACACCGGATAAACCTTACCTACGATGAATCATCGTGTAAACCGCGTATTTCGCCTTCGCGTCCATCAAAGGTATATAACATCGCTCTTGACAGAAAATGATCCAATTTGAAAATGTATCCAAACAGCGTTTTATCAGTGTAATTAAACGAACTTTGACATAAATTCGGCACTCTGACAAAAATTTGTATGTTATGTAATATAGTATACTATTATAGTGCAATATTAGATACGTATGACATTTTATTCTCTACATAGAGAGAGTAATTAGTCTCATTGGATAGAAATAAAATATTTCATAATTTATATTAATTTTTAATTATTAATACTCAAATAAACCAGACTCTTAAAATGTTATTTAATACAATTTTTTTCCTCTAAGTTAAATCATTTTTCATACGAATGAATTAAAAAGATATTTCAGCGTAATTTATGTTTTATAATTTCGGTCGACAATTTCGTTATTATATTTATATAATTTATGTTAAAATAAAACAGTAGATAATATTTCAATTATTATGCATAAATATTGAAAATAATATGTATATTTAAAAAAACCTTATTTATAAATAAAATGTTTTTTTCTACAGAAAGTTGATTAGATAAAAATAACATATAAATTACAAGAAGGTTAATTTCACATACCTTAACACAATTTAGCTTTGCTGCAAGCATTTTTCGATAGACAAAATGTTGAAAGTTAGCTTAAACCAAACTTCATTTACAGAAATACGGTACAAAAATACGGACAAGTGCGCTGTATAAGGTTGTGAATGTTTCACTGTAACCAAATAGCTTCGCTGAAGCAGCAAACGAGTTCACGAGGTTCACGAAGGTTCTTTATTGTCGAGACAAAGAAAGAAAAGTTACATAAAGCAATTTTAAAAATGTGACAAGAGCTTTGGCGGACTTTTTTGCCACTTTTTGGAGTAATTATAATACCTACGTTTATAGAAGTGCTCTTAGGATCGTTTAGGACATTGCCATCATGGTTAAGACATGTGAATCATGCGAATTCCGTTTAATGGAACTCTTTGTTTTTATGTGTATAACATTGAGATTAATGCCAACGCATTTTTAACTCACAATATTTATGAATACGATGGGTATAGAAACGAGGGAAAATGTTTTTCTATTGCCTTGTATTTTATGATACGGAGGACCGCTCTTTTTTATTGGTGATAAAGGGGAAGTACTACCCAACAAAAGTAGAATTCAACCGAGAGAACCATTTTCCCCGATATGCAAAACTGTACGCGCAAAGGTCAGTTCTAACTGACAATTTGATATACGCTTGATCTTGCTTGCTTTTTTTTATTCACGGTACAATTTCAAAATTCTGAAATTGCCCTGCGTTTGCCAACCGAACGGACGGTAATATTTGTGAAAAAAATAACAGCCTGTTGTTCGACATACATAATTTTTTCGTAGCGTAACGCGAACACGTTAGTATTGCAGGTCATAAAATACAGAAAAAAATCACGAGGAAATGTACAGCAATAATAAATTGTCCATTATTTTTGCCGTCCAATGCAAAGACTATTTATCGTAATACGACTTCAAAGCTTGTTGCAACTGACGGAACGACGTTGTTGAAATTCGCGGCGAGGTGTGCGCGCAAGTATACCGCATCGCGCGGTCATAAAGCGAAATAAAAATGCATCGCTAGTGTCATAAATCTTTACGGGTAATCATTTCTTATAATGCTTGAAGAAATTTCAACATGCAATTCTCTATGACGATGGGAGTTGCAAAACCGTAGTCTCTAAGAATTGAGAGTTACAGAAAGAGCAAGACGTATTGAAGCTGATAGCCTTTGATCTTTATTTCCATACATATATATTTCACGTCTGTGAAATATTTAATCGTACATATATTACTTACCCTTTATCAGTCGACAATTTCAAAGTGCACGCGGACGTATCTGTATTTCACTACGTGATATATATATATATATATATATATATATATATATCAGGCACATTAAAAATCTTTTTCGCAATTATAAATTTCTAGTAAAATACATGATATCTCACTCATGAAATTCTTTTACTTTTCGCTGCAAATTGATTAATTTCAACTAATACCTATTCTTGTATTTATCTTTAAGTTAAAATTTCGTTATAAAATAAAGTTTATTAAAAATAATATTGATTTATTATTTTAAAAATTGATTGAAAAATTGACTTGAAAAATTAATTAAATTATTTTTAGAATTGAAAGTAACGGCCTTCTTAATTTTTATCATTTATAAAAAAATCTAAGATATATAAATCGTCTTTTAGATCATTTATAATAGGTAGCAATCGGTTGTTGCGACATGTCATCACCACATAAGCAATTAATCTTGTTATCAATTACAGAAATTACATAGTAAATGAATAATGTAATCATATATATGGACGCATGTTTATTCACTTTTATAAATAATGACGAATTTTTACCTTTTTCTTAGGAAGATCGATTACTTAATGATACAATTGCGTTGTTGCAATAATAGAAAATAAATCTAATAACGAGCACCAATTTTATACATAATTATTAGAAACTGGATTTTCGCTCCAAATTAATTAAATATTATAAATATTATTAAATATAAAGCAGAATGTGTACACACACATACACCCACACACACTCACCCACCCACACACACACACACACACACACACACACACACACACACACACATAATGTATAATGCATAAGAAAATAAATCAAAGTCCTTTCTTCTTTCCATGAAATAAAAGATTAATTGATTTTTGTCTTATGCAAAAATTTGTGCTTCTGCCCTAAATTTGGAGCGCCACATAACATATCTTCTATTATCGCGGCGCAGTCAGCGTTAGCTCCGCTTGTTAAATATCGTCGGCATGATCGTCGGAGAAACGTAAACAAAGCGTATCTCTCGCGCGCGCGCAAGAGAAACGCGCGTTTACGCGGAAGC
>Ga0157364_1005869_pt1 | contig 12554 bp, 3 predicted proteins | sample AttsexASBM2_FD_111476 | JGI IMG/M metagenome (GOLD analysis project Ga0157364, IMG submission 111476) | Fungus gardens microbial communities from leaf cutter ant in Ribeirão Preto, State of São Paulo, Brazil - Atta sexdens ASBM2 | ecosystem: Host-associated > Fungi > Mycelium > Unclassified ... | reverse complement strand
ATATATATACACACACACACACACACACACACACATATATATATATATATATATATATATATATATATATTTGGTGTAGTAAAAAGAAATCCATTATTTTTCCATTCAATTTCATGCAAAAATAATGGATTTCTTTTTACTACTAATATATATATTCCTTAGAATAATCGAGTCGATTAACCGAACTATCTATTGTTTAGATGATCTTATAAACAAGTTACCTCAGTGAAATGATCACTATGTTCGTGCAAAATATATCGATTAGCCGGAAGTAATCAGGATGTCGCGCAAGATTTAAACGTATCAATTCAGCTCCGATTGGATGTGTTGGCAGATTATAAGCGAAGAAAGGCACACAGGACAACATTTTTTAAATTTCATTTCTAAAGTGTTATCGTAAAAATTTCCTATTTTAATGCAAAAATTACGATTACATACACATGTGGTAGCCTATATATACCATATATTATGTTATACAAAGAAAATACGTGTCTTTTTATTTTTATTCTTCTGAAAAAAGTGCCGAATTGATAAAAATGTTTATACAGGGTAGATAGGAAAACCGGACAACTGAGACTATGATTAATATTGACGTATCTAATAGTGATAATTTGAATAAGGCGGACTTTCTCGTCGAGAAATTCTCTAGTGAATGTTTTTGCATTCACTGACAAAATTCACAGTCGGAATGAATTGTTAACAAGAATGCTCACCTTTCTTCCAGTGTGTGAGATGTCGTGAAATTTTGGCACATCGTCCGGTTTTATTTGTCGACCCTATACGTATACTCTTAATATAGTAGATACATACGAATGTTTTGCTCAAGATGAATATTTTTGCGAGATCATGCGGAAAGTAAGCGTAAGAATACGCGAGGTTTTTGAAATGTGTTTTCTTTGTAATGTAGGAAAGCTGACATTGAAATTGAGATTGATATTAAGCTCAAAAGCACATGTATATCGTGAAGAAAAACGCAAGAGGGTATGAGAAAGACGCGTGAAAATGTAGAAACGTGTAAATTGAACTAAAATTGGTACAAGAAGGAGAGAAAAAGTGAAAAACAGATTTGATAAAAAAAAAGAGAATCATTGGAAAATTCATATTTTCGGGTATTTTTTCGCGGAATAAAGTAAAGTACGAAATGCAGCAAAGATGGGATCGATTGTGTATATCAGAAGGATGCATGTAGTTAAGAAGAAATCAACTGATACTAACAAAATATAGTTGTAAACTTTTGAGATAACTTCTTAAACGTGTTTCTTACTTCATTTTTAATAATGCAATCTTTTTAACAATGGAGAATGCCGCAGACAAATTTTCTGCATATGATTAAACCAAAAGAAATATTAAAAAAGTTTAATATTAAAATGTAGTTCTTAACAGTGAAATAATATAAGATTATGTATATAAGAGAATAATAACATTTTTAAGAAAAATTAAATAAAGAAACAATATTTTCAAGTTGGTTTCTTCTGGCTCTACTATGTCCAAGTGCTCTTTAAATAATTTCTATCTATTCATGTTACGTTAAACAGATGTTGAAGAAATTCATCCATTTGTCAAATGCTGTTTTATAAACTTTCTTCAATTAAAAACTCCGAACATAAAGATCTTCAGATGAATTTACATCTACGCGCTGTATTTCGATGGATTAAAAAGCAATCGTAGTGCTTGAGGTAAATATATAACTTTGATATACCGTGAGATAAGAATGAGACGCGAGTATGCGTATGGGATGTCTCTCCTTGAAACATAATTATGAGTTTCGTCGAAGAACGGGAGAAATCGTTTTATTTATCTGTAAACGGATTCTTCTTTTCTTCAATGAATAATGGATTATATCGATAGTGTATAGTATATATTTCTTTGATAAAATAAAAAAGAAATATGATTAATTTGGAATGAAAGATAGTAAGCGAGCAAAGCGTGCGATAGAATACAAGAAAACAGGAAAATAAGAATCTTCGTCATCCAATAGTCAACGTAAAAGTTTACGAGGTTACAATTATTATTATACTATAGACAAAATAACGGAGAATCCTTTATCCTGAATACATAATCATATTTTTATATTATTTTATACCGATGACGATTAAATGTTTTTCTAATTTTCCTCTTCCGTTTTTACATGATCGCAACGTTCCGACCCAGTTATGTAACGATGGCACTATACTTATTAATTCTTTATATATGTAAATCAATGTTGATAGTTCTTAATTTGTGACATAATTCAATTTAAACGATATATTTTATTAGAGATAATTTCATAGAAGAATTTTTTCTTTATAGTAATATTATAATAAGAGCAAATTATGAATAACTATAACAAAAAACTTTTTATATTTTCTCAGAATTAAAATTTATCAATACCAACAATTTAAATAAAATATTTATTAGCATTTTTATTCAAATAATATTAAATTAAATTTTTATTTAATATTAAAAATGAGTATTTATATTTCTTTAACATCCTTAATGTCAAAATGACGATAAAAATAACATCAGATTACTACCAAGATAGATTTATAATACAAATTATGTAAATATTTTTTATTTAATTAATTTAAAAATGTTTAACATTTTATTCTAAAATAACAACAAATCATCTTTTACTACCTCAGTTGAATAAAATTTTTCAATGTTGAAACATTATGGGAACAATTTTAAACATAATTGTTTAATAAATGTGTCGCAAATTAAGATTAACTAGCACTGTAATAATGCAATAAGTACATGCGTTGAAGATAAACAGAATATTTTTAAAAATTAATTTTTTACATTAGCAACTACAGACAAATGTCTTTTATTAAAAAAGTCGAAGATAAGATGAAAACGATGAATCGTAAATACGATTCATTTATTCTGGGGTGACGTTATACACGTATTGCAATTTGCTGAAAGACTGAGAATCTACGATTGATTAGTAAATAATACGTAATTAAGATTGAAGACATTTACCCTTACCTTCAAGTTAATCGAAATCTTAATATTAACTTTCAAAATAGTTTTATTTAATTTTTTATATAATTTATCATTAAAATTTAATCTTTAAATTGCTTTTAATTGACAAAATTATAAGATAAATTTTGTAATGTTTTGAATTTAATTTTTTGTATATTTTTATTGAAACAGACTTTTGATAAGTATTGCATCAAAAATTTTTACTTGTTTTTATTGTTATTGTAACCTTATTCTTCTAAGAGAACTATGTTTAACATTTATTTATATTTTGTTATCGGAATTAATTTAAAAACTCACATTTTGATTAATTTAATAATTATTTGTTTCGTATTTTTTGTTATTTAGAAAATAGAAAAAAGACTGAGCTTAGAGCTATTTAGGTATTCCTACATTTTCTAAATTTTTTCCTTGCGATACGATTTTAAATAAATATTTTTATTCTTGAGAAAATTTTTAACTTCTTCATTACAATTAATAATCAAGATTTTGGAATATTTTTGCTATAAGATAAATTGATAGCAATACTTTATGCGAGTTTTAACAAATTATCATTATAAAGAAACGACAGCTTTACATTTCTTCATTTGTTTTCACTTTTCATACATTCCTGTTACAATATAAGTTAATTTATCATACATAAATAATATAGTCTATATATCGGTGAAGCTTTGCGGTTCTGCAATCTATCAGCGTAATACCGCAAGCTCGATTGATGTCTCCCCTATAACTGTTTCCATACTGTTAGTACAATTCTCTGTGCCAATATCTGACTGAGTATTAATTAAAACAACAGAGACAAGATAACAATATACATTATATTCTCATGAGTTATATTCGCTCCTAAATGAGGAAAAATATCTTTGCTGTAAATTCTTGTGCATTATTACTAATTGCAAGCAAAATAAGTATGATGGACATTAAGAAATTAAAAGACATATTAGTAGAAGAATTTTAGATCAATTTTTTTTACATGTTTTTAGTAAAAAATACATTTAATATAAGAATTGATAAATTAATTTAAATTTTATATATATTAACTTGATGGATTAAAAATTTGAATTTACTGAAACGAAAAGATATTTTTCTTCCTCTGCACATAGCCATTGCCAACTATATTTCCAGGCAATGATAAATGAACGTCACTCCCGAATTCATCTTAATGTCAATTGAATTATCGAGATTGTAACTGGGTCGCTGAAACCATCGAACAGTCTGACTTACATCTGACAAATGCCGAACTGCCAAATAATATTTCATCTTCTGCACCCTTTTTCTGCTCCGTATTGTTTGAACCATCCCACACACTTGTACAAAAGAATAACAATAAATTAGAAGAAAACGTTGCACAGGCGGCATTTAATGCCAGCGTTAATTCCACTAGAAGGAAGAAACTTGTACCTTTAAAGGCGATTTACCGTCTATTTTGTTTTACGCTTTAGGCGATACCAGTGTTTATAACAATTACCGGTGGAAAGAAGAAATCTTGTTATCGAAGAAAATCGCATTGTTCTGATGTCATATTGGGTATATGTAATGATTTATTAAACAAAACTATATATATTTTAAAGATATTCCATTTTAAAGTCAGTCAGAAAATTTTGATGAATTGTTATGAATAATGTTAATTGTGGTATTTATATTCTATCTGCTGTGTGATGCAACTGCATAAAATTTATCTTTGCAAATGTTTTATTTCTATAATATGAAATGTAATAATTGTATATTAATGTAAATTATTTGTCATATTTTGTTAATATTTAATGTATAAATAATTAATTTAAAATACCAAATATTGCAAAAAATTCCTTTTTCTTTTTTATTTTCACAGAAAAAGAATATGTTTTTTATAAAACATAATGCAATTAAAAAGTTAAACAATATTAGGTTAGAAAAGAGTATCGAAAACTGTTCTGAATTTTATAATTAAAAAGTGGTTTTTGTAATAATTTAATCAGAATAGTGCGATTTTTTTAATCAATATAATACTATGCATTATATTATATAAATATTATATAAATAAGTTAATTAGCGATTGCTAAAGGTTTATAGACCAAAAATATTTTCCATTTGTTTGGATGGTTTGGAGAAGATATTGCAAATTTTCAATATTTTTGCAACCTCCAAACAAAGAGCTCTTATTCTATTTATTTTTCTCTATATAATTAAACAAGTCTCTAATAATAATTGCGATATTTTATTTGTAATTAATTATTGTTCTATTCTTTTTTGTGTTGTTTGTTCTTTTGCAGAGTTATATTATATTTTAAAAGATTAGCTCTTACAATTGCGTTGAATGTACAATATTATACAAAATTTCGGATATTCGTTTAATCAGCTTGAGCATTATTAGTAAATTTCTAAATTTGTAATTGTAATAATTTGACAAATTCATCTATTTTTTTTGTTTTATTGTTGTCTAAATAATTTATTATTTTTTTTTATATTGATGCAAATGAAAATGCGTAATAAAGAAGAGAATATAAAAGCTTCCAAATTAAATTGCTTCTAGACGCAATTCTTTGTTTCTTTTATAAATATGTTAAAAGAAATATCTATTAGTAATACTATTAGCGAGGATAAGTTCATCGTTTCATTATTGCTATATCACAATTTCTATTCTCTGTGTTTCCCATTTTATTGTATAATACTCTGTACATAATGGTGTAAATGTTCATCGAAAAAACTTATATATGGATAGAATGCGCACTTGTAATTTTTGTAACAGCAGGGTGATTGAGTTAATGAATGATACCGTTTTAACTTTGATTATTTGTAATTGGGTATGTCGCGTCTCCTCTATTTTTCCATTTACTCTCAAATATATCGCAATAAATATAGTGTCACAGAAGGTTGTTGCTGTTAAAGGTTTATCTCGAAATAAAAGAAATTTGCGAAATGTGTTAACGGCTTGTAACGTTATAAAAATAAAGAAATAATAAATCAGAGAGTTTCAACTTATACAAAACGAGGTATAATGTGAGATAAAATTTATATCGAATGAAGTTGTTTGTAAAATATCAAACATCATGAAATAATGTGCTATAAATACTACAAGTAAATACGTAAATCGCAAATTATAATTGTAACAAAAGAAGAAAATGGAGAGCAACAACTCTTTCTATGGGCATATTTTACTAGAGAACTGCTTGATTTGATATACATATGCTAAAGACTGAAATGTTTATTTTTCTTGACTAAAATCTATAAACACAAAGTAACAAGATCATAACATTAATATTGTAATTTCACAGCCAATAATGTAACAGTTTCGTAAACGTGTGTTATATTTATACTGTTGAATGTGAAATTATAACATTAATGTTATGTTTCCTTTACTTGGTGTTTAATGGATAGCGTTAATAGAAGTCACGAACTTGCGAGAACATCGATCCAATGAGTTACCGTTTTCTATAATTATCGCAATACTGTATCTCACTTGTCTCGTGGCTCAAACATAGTAAATGACTTTATCGAACTCGATAAAGTTTTTTCATTTTTTTTTTTTGTTAATAACGAATCACGTTCCATGATTCTTTACGATACGCTCATTTGTTATTAGAATCAAGTTTTCTACGATTTATAAAATAAAAACCGGTGACGTGTATGTTAAATCACAACCATTAATTACTGCCGCTGTATAAAGCGTGCCTGGCGGTGTGGATGGATCTTACTATTGTTAATAGATATACGTACCTAATGTTATTAATTATTAACTCTTGATTTTTAATTGGAAATGCGAGATTATTGAAACCTAACGTATGAGATTTAACAAGAACAACAAATTGATAAAATAAATTTAAGACATTTATATGATGTACGATTAGAAATAGAATTCTCATACGTTTAGGACTTCACAAATCTAGCTTCTAAGCGGATCCTACTAATAAACGCCATAGTGGTCCGAAAAAAAAATAATTAGCTCGAATAAATTAAATTTACTTTAATGTACTTCTTTGTTTTTTCTTCTTTGATACCTTTTATCATATCAGATTTTTAAGGATGTATCATACATTTTCTCACAAATGGTGTTAATATTTAAATAAATTATATACACATGGAAAGTTGGATTTATAATATGCTATTTTTATTGAATAATACATTTTCCTAGTTTATTTTTTTATTTGTTAATTGTTATTAGTTTTTATTTGTTGTAATATGAAATTTAAAAGATAATAATAAAAGTTTTAATTCTTTTGTATAAATATACTTTAAGTGTTTAAAATTATTTATGCAACATTTCATTGTAATTAATTCTTTGCAGATAGGGTAGGGCAATTTTACATTAAGTAGCACATGAAGCTTTAAAAAGTCTGCAATGATGTTGTTGCAGTTTAAACCGCAGTATTCTTTTTTATCACAACTTTCACAATATCATTATAACGTTTCAATAACATTATAGCAGCAAAAATAGGATGATATTTTTAGGTTTTGAAAACGATGTCATATCCATTTTGACAAGTATTGCTATAAAGAAGTGGTCACACTACATTTATTATAGCAGTGTATAATAAAGATAAATTAATAAACGGAGAATGTTATTCATATGTAATTAATATTCGATTAAAGTTAATTTTTTATTTTAAAATTATGTAAAAATATTGATAATAGAATTAAAAAAATAATTTTTGCTTCAACTGGAATTAAATCTATAATAACTCAAAAGCTCCGCCTCACTAATATTAGATCAAATTTAAAAATTAATTAATCATTACAACTTACTACAATTTATAATACATATATGTATAAGTATACTAACGCGAACACGTAAATTCATAAATATGCTGATTACAGAATTATGCATAGATCATTAAGTAATAATTTTAGAGCCGCATAAATGAACACATGTGTCCGTTTGATCATTAGCTGTCACATGCTAACTTTATCCTAAAACTGATAGTCACGTTAGTCTTTGCTATGGTATAATTACATCTAGATTATTCTAGATTATAGCTATTTTGACCGTATTTCTATCCATGCGCAGCAATGTTTTTCATCCGTCATTTTGTCGCGGATAAGCCGAGTGGATTCTGGGTTCTCCCGACTCGTGCGGGCGGGTAACATGCGTGTGGACGCTGACGTTCAGGCACCACCTTAAATTATCTATTTTTATTTTATTTTTCTTTATTTTTTTTTTATTATTTTTCTGCGAGAATCGTTGCATAGAGCTAATCCGAATCAGGATCAGTGGCTGTGCGCGTTAATTGTATCGACCCTAATAGCATAGAAGGATTTCTATAATGTTGCACAAATATAACATTGAAACTATTGTAATTACGTTGCATAATGTTTCTGAGAAGTCTCTGCAAGATTGCGGCAACATCAAAATGTCCGCTTCTGTCTGTAAGAAACGTTTCTGAAATATTACGGAAATGTTTGTAAATGTTTGAAATATTACAGAAATATTTGTAATTTGTAAAATCTTTTGGTGATGTTGGTACAACATCCTCTTTAGTTTCATTTGCAACATTGCAGAAATATAAAAAATATGTAAATATGCGGGCAGAGCTAGGCAAAATATCATTGAAGTATTTAAAATACAAAATACTGTCAATCTTAATCAGTATTTGAATTACAAAGTACAAAATATTTTCAATCTTTTGATTTGAAATATAAATTATTTTGAATCAAAAGAATGAAAGTTATTTGTACTTTATAATTCAAAACGGAAAAATAAAAATGAAGAGAAATGATTATTATATTCGCTTTACCTTTGGTTATATATATATGTATATATATATATATATATATATTATATTAAAGCTCTACATAATATATTATGTATAATATATTATGTATATATTATGTATAATATATTAATTTAATAAAATGTATAAAAAAATGTAACCATGAAAAATTTTTGGGGTGTTTTTTTTCTTTCTCTTTTTCCTTTCACTAAGCACCTTATTTACTAAAAGAGTATTGTTTATTCAACATTGAAAATGATAATTTATTGAAACTGTTTTAATGTTCAAATAGATTATTAAATATCAGCGAATAAGATCTAGCGTTTTGTTCGTAGTCCTTTATATCTATTATTTATTATTTTATTTAATTAAGAATTATATATTATCATTTTATAAATTAAATAGTTGTTAAAAAATTAATATATTTATAAAAAAATCGATATTTATAAAAAATTTTTAGGAAATCTTTTATAACAGAAAATTTTGAAATGTATAGTTTTTTTTATGATTTATACATTAGTTTAAATTATCAAATTTAAAAATTAATTAAAATAATATAATTGTTTTCAAATGGAAGACGCACAAGTATCCAAAAGAAATACATTGTTCTTGAGTTAATGGAACTTCTTCATTGCCTTCTCACAAACCTTTGGATGTTCAAAGTATATTCAAATATTTATTTATACGATATTGTATATAACATTGAAAAATAATATGTTTGGTATATTTTTTTTTCAGTCCAAGAAAATGTTGGAAAAATTAATTCAAAACTGGAAAATTTAAAGCATGATTTATTTCAAGAAATATCGACTTTAAATTTTAAATTTGACAACATCAAATCAATATGCTAAGTAAAAATCAATACAGCAATTGTCTTTATCGAACTCGAGTATGTATCAGTAGGAAAAATACAATATCTTTATGATATTATATTCTATTACTATTGATTTACATTTGACGTCTTTTATATCATACTATTTGTGGGCAAAGTTCTTTGTCGTTTGCAAAAGTATATTTAAATAAGATGACGTAATTGGCGTTTCAAAAAAATTACGTATTTCTTTTAACAAACAGGATACATAAATTTTATTTTCAAAGTTCGTCACGTTTTTTCGTACCAATAATTTAATTTTTTTGTTGTTGAAAACTATTTGCTTCTATCTTCATTTGTTGGAGTTAATCCGTCCATTAATTTAACTCTGTAAAAAAAATGTTTATATTTACTTTGATCACAATTGTTGCTATAATTTTTCTTTAAAATAGAAAATTTTTATTATTATTTTGATCTCATATTTGAAGCAATGACTTGTTTCCCATCCGAAGTAACTTTTTATTTTCTGTAAACTATTTTCCAATGGATATGCATTGAAAGTAGATAAATTGCTTGAAATCCTTTACTTAATCAACTGAATGGCAAAGATGATGTATGTTGCTGCTAACAGAATAAATACCATAAATTTTAATATAACATTCTATAAAAGTTTTAAATAATTTCTGCTACGTGTAAATAGTTTGAGTACGAATTGCTATAACAGATTACAATATTACAAAAAAAAACATAAAATGTTCAAATGTATATTTCTTCAGATAGATAATTTTTTAATAACGAATCTTTATATAATAGATACAAAAAAATTCGATACCCTGTTTTTTTCAAAATTTTTATACTTTATATATCAAGATCTAATGGCTCGAAGAATTTCGCTTGGCATTCTACATCGAAGGAGAAAATCAGACATCAATTTAATTATATGCAGACAACATTGTTTCCTCAAGCCTAAGGTTCCGTACACGTATCCATAGTTAATAAATATTTTATTATATCTAGATCTAATAAATGCAATGAATCAAATATTAGAAAACTTTTTATCATGTCGATTGGAAGTTTTTCTAAAAGTGAATTCATTTTATGATGGTCAGAATCGATACTATGATGTGCGAAAAGTTGCATCAGTCCTATTAGGCATTTCTATACGTGGAAAATTCCAAGTTTTTTAATATAATATTCATCCATAGTTAAATACATCCATAAATAAAACTATAATCATTAAAATTAACAGTACTGTAAAAAAAGATTATTAATTAATATAATTATTTAAAAAAAAATAATACACATTAAAAATAATGTAAAAATATTGTAAATATAATAGAGTGCACATAATTACTAATAATAAATATTTTTATTCATTATATTTTACAATTGTTTAACAATAAATAAATTAAATTTTTTTGTAGATTATTATCTTTAATAAAAGATCTGGCAAGAATGTCACATATAAAACATTGAATACATATATTAATTTTCGTTGATGATAATATCATTATTTAAAATGGTTAATATTATATCGACAAAAAGAAAAAATCATTAAAAAAATCATCAGAAGTTAAAGATTTATTTTCCCCACAATTAAATTCCAATAATCATAGAAACAATATTAAAATAATGAATCAAAAATAATATTGACCAAAATTGTATTCTGAACTATTAATATTGTTAATCTATTGATATTAAAATAGAGTGCGATATACGAATTTTCTTCACATGATAAGCACCTTTCGAAGCAAATATGTAGTCTATTGTGTCAATAATGTTCCCTTCCCATCTTTATAATAATCACTGTTCTTAGTATTTTCAATAGTATCCTCGGATCTCAAGGCATATTAGATATTTTTGAATAAATTAAAATATGCAGTAATATCTTTAATGCATTATGGCATATATATATCAGCGCCCATTCTTTTAATGCCTCACGTATGTCGATACATTTGTTTTTCAAATCATTAAATACATCATCATTATTTGATGATACAGTCTCATAATTGCTACAACAGTCAGAATTTATCAATTTTTCATGCTCCGACTAATTTTTTAATAAAATAGGGTTAATACTACCGATTCTGCGATAAATTTGATGTAGAAGTTATACGTTTTTCATCCAACTAGCTCTTTCAAAGTTGGATTTCACAATATTAGTTTTCTTCATACAATGTTCAATTTTTTTATAAAATGTACTACTCTTTTTGAATTTTTTAAACTTTTGCAAATTAGTCAGTTCTTTTCATCTTAAAATGTATAGCTATAAGATTAACTTTCCAAAAGTAGTAATAAAATGATTGAGATTAAAATTTTGATTGATTTTTCTCCAAGTATATGTATGTTGTCGTGTAGTACTTTTACAGTCAAAATATTCAATGGGAAACATATTAGAATTATTAAATTCAAAAAAACTTTTAATCTATTCTTTATTAATTATTTTGATTATAAAATAACTCTAGTTAATAAAATTTTTTAGGATAATATTTTTCAGAAATGTGGAAAATGAAGTACACAAACATTTTCGTACGTACGTGTTTCACTTTATTTATTAAATTAATGTTGACACAGGTTATTGTGTATGTTGTATAGTGAGAGTCGTGTATATGGGCAATAGTTACCTATCTATATAGTAATAGAATAGAATTAAAATTATCCATTTAAATACAATTGCGACACGCGCGTATAGAAGGACGTAAATTACCATTGTTCTCTTCTTGAATTTTTTATGTTTTTTCTGCTCTTACGTTTGATTATATTCACATAATTGGGAGAAGATCGTTAAATTTTATTTATCCATTTATTAAACAATATATTGATTCTTATAATTTTATCGATTTTGATGCTTCAATAAATCTCTTAAATAGTGAGCATTAATTTTTTTTAATGTAACGTTTTCGTTGCGATGTATCGCATTTCGTTGGCCAAGTAATTTCGAATTTACGACGGGTCGTTACGTGACAGTGAGCACTATATTCGTATCGATACTATGTTTATAGGTGCGCATTCTGGTTGCTCCAATTTAAACCCCTCGAAAATAACACGTTTGCGGCCCGTTGAAAACTCTCTCTCTCTCTCTCTCTCTCTCTCTCTCT
>Ga0157364_1005868_pt1 | contig 12555 bp, 3 predicted proteins | sample AttsexASBM2_FD_111476 | JGI IMG/M metagenome (GOLD analysis project Ga0157364, IMG submission 111476) | Fungus gardens microbial communities from leaf cutter ant in Ribeirão Preto, State of São Paulo, Brazil - Atta sexdens ASBM2 | ecosystem: Host-associated > Fungi > Mycelium > Unclassified ... | reverse complement strand
CATAAAAATAAAAAAAAAAAAAAAAATTTATAGAATATATAAAATAAAAAATATATATATATATATATATATATATATATATATATATATATATATATATATATAATATTACATACAAAACCGAGTGCACGGTAGTTCCTCTTTATGCATTGTGTATTCAGTAGTTCATACAAAATATATAATGCGCAAACCAGCAAAAAGTCTCTTGATGTACAAATCGTCCCACTTAAAAATGTATGACTCCAAAACGATTTAATTTTAATATTTTCTCTGGCGCAATTCGCATTATTACATGATATCCTGCTAATTTGACGTATATTAATTCCCATACATGATGTATATTAACCATTTTTACTTCGTCCGTCTGCAATCTGGCTTTTTTCCAGGCCAAGGTTTTTTTTTTTATTATTCTAGGCTTTCAAAAAAATTCAGAGTTACTTTTCAACAAGTCTGTTTCTTTATCAAACAGTTGTTAATTCAAATATTAAAATATATTTTCATTAAATAAAAGTTAATTTGAGTAGAAACGAGAGCGAAATTTGAGAGTTAAATTTCACTTTCATTTTTATGTATAAAAAAAAATGCAGATCGCAAACGGAGGAATAATGTAACAATACATATTTACATGGGATTATCGAACGCGCGTGAATTTCGGCGAGGTTCTCGCGATCGGTTTCGCCCGTGTGATCGGGAGGAGTCGCGATATGGACCGGGCGATGTGATGCAATGCGATGCGATGCACAGCACGTGCGCGTGCTCTCGAGCTCTCACGACACCATCGATCGTCGTCTCTCTCTCTCTCCTTAAAGACGAAAGAAGGCACCATTCGATTGCATCTTCAAGTGCAAGGCGAGATGGTCGTCGCTCACCAGCCGCGGCCGGGCCGCGTGCAGCGGCGAGCGTATAAATCAATACGAGAACAGCCAATGTCACTCCCGTGAGGCTCAAAAGCGGCCGAAAGAGGAGACATTATTATACGGGGTGTCCCGCAGTAACCGCATGTCCCCTCTCGGTCAGACACACTTCCGAGTCTGCATCAGAATATCGAATTTCGTCGGGATTGAGCGAGCTTTGAAAAAAAAATTGTCCGTTCCGTTCGATATTAATGAAAAAATTGCGTCGTCGCGAAAGAGTAATGGATTGAAATTGTTTTATTAAAAGTTTATATTTTTTTGTTGCATCTCTATAAAACTGACAATATATGTATATAAAAGAATAAAGGTTCTAAATAAACAAATCAAAGAATTCCAATAGAGCCCAGAATCGACATGAACGTGTGTAGAGAGAATTATTCGAAATTTTTTAAATACAGACATTTCGACTTTTAGTTTGGGTCTTCTTCAATATAACAATAATGTTAGTTAAATAACAATTTCGCTCTACAGTAAATCATTAAAATTGTCAAATTGAATAATTACAAAATTGAATAATTACAAAACGGTCTTTACAGGCTTTATTGGAATTAAAAAAAAAATATATTGATATAATACAATACATATAATATTGTAGACACAAAGAGCGTATGTATTTTTAAAAAAATTGAAATCAATATTAATTCTTCTTTATTATTTTCATTGAGGAAAATTTATAAAGCATTTACTTTAATCGAAATATCTCGATATAGCAGATTCATGACGACCTTTCATGAATTTTCAAGCCCGTCCTTGCCCGATCGCGAAACAATACGCTAATAAGAAGCTCCTCGCGTTGTTAGATGATTTATGTTAATATCGTTGACCGAGTGCTGCAAAATACAAGGTGTCCCAGAACTCGTAACCTTAATTTCAATGACAAATTTCTCGACCGATCTGACACCGATTCTTCTTTACGCGGAAAATTCCGTCGCTCTTGTCGAAGCTTGTTTGTCCCAAGAGTAAAGTCCATCTGAATAAACTTGAATGGATTTAAAAAAAGATATTTTGTTCTTTAATTGCAATCTTGAGTCGATAATTCTGGAACCTCGTCTGGAACTTTCCGTGCTTCGACAAGTTGAGGAAAAATTGCTTGTAAATCGTTCGGATCAGATTCAATAATGAAGATAAGCCCAGGGGTTCTCTGCGACACTCCGTGCGTACGTCAGCACGCGCGTCATTGCAATTGATTCGATGTAAGCGGACATAAAAGGTGCGACTAAGATACTCGCTCGAGTTACGACGACGCGATGATAAGCCAGCGCAAGATAATTGCCCAAGCGAAGCTATTCTTTACAACGATTTGTTATCCTAGAATAGCCCGTTTAATTGCTTCTCGTAGCTGATCCTTACGGTCTGCGACTTCGCCGGCACCGACAGCCCGGAGCTATTTCGCGTAAATAATTACGTCAATCCGTCTTTGTTTTATCGACAATTCTTTAATCGAAGCGAACGTGGTAATTTTATAAAATGTATATAGAGATTTGAAAAACCGCTGTGAACGTGATGCGTGTTTCTAAGAAATTTTTACAAAATTGTTTGTTGAGGATGGAAAGGTTTTTATCGTGATAAGATATTTTTATCATTGTCTTCATAATTAATGATTTCGTATTAGTACGTCGTTCATTCTACGAGGCAGAATATTATTTTTGCAATCGTATGACTTTCAGAATATTTCCCTAACGTCACACGTTCTCATAAATCATATACCATCAGCGAGAGATATCGCGTACTCATAATAATATACAATTTCGTGAGCATTACTAGTAGTAGGTAAATTAATAACGCATGATATACGAGAAAATACATCAATGTGAATACATACAATATGGATATCAAGCGACAAGTGAATTTTAATGATAATTAGCGTGCTTTGGAATTAGTTTCAAGCGTAAGCGTTCTATTTTTACGTGCTATTATATGCCCGCATAGGCTATATTATTCCACGTACTGCGAAATATTTCGCTGAGAACGTAAAACAAAGAAGAAAGTGTCGAGAAACGTGCCGAAAATGATTGCACATGTTTAATAATTAATAGAAGTGCATATATACTGTTGGATATTGTTTGATATCCAACGGTCTATATGTACTTTGATAATGCTGCATTAAGTAATAGTAACTCCTCGACTAACTAACAGTTTGTTATTTTTAACTTTCATCTATGTTAAAATGTAAATTAATCCATTTTTTTGCAGTTAGTTCAAAGTAAACATTATGCGTATTAACGTATATACTTAGTATAAGTAATAAATAAAATTTGCACAATGACTTGATGATTTAATTTATTACAACGATTTGTCCTACTTTTTTACTACGCTGATAAAAGTTAGAAAGTGACCGAACATGTATTTTATGTGACGAAATTAATTTTTATATAACCAAATATTAAACATTTTAAACATCGGTTAAATATAGATTTTGAATAATATTCAGTACTAACAACAGCGTCAATTCATAGTAGCTCTAATTTCTTTATCGTATAAATTTTGTTAAAATTTAATTTAAATCAAAAATACATTTCTTTTTAATTAAATTAATTAACTCCATTGTTTTAGTAAAACTAATGTTGGATAGGAGTAATGGCGATCTAAAGAAGTGATTGAAAATAACTCAAATTGAGTATATTTATAAATTTAATAGTGTACGAGGTAATCAGCGTTTTTCACCGTCGAGCGATGTTCACCTTTGACCTTGCGCAGAGTTTTTTATATATGTATATATATATATATATATATATATATATATATTTATATGTAGAGTACAATAGCCGGTCGGTACGCGAATTTTCTCCAGCATATTTCCTCGGAAAATATTTTCCTCGCGTCGCCAACGTCAATGGAATTATCCTCGTACGCGTCGTTTTGCGACTGTCCGTCAACCTTTTTTTGTCTTGCTTTTTCCACGAAAATCACGTCGCGACGCGTTAACGCGACGGGAAATCCTGATACGCGATAAGTGGCAGGAAAACGTGCGGTTTTCGAGTCGACGAGTTATTGGGTTATCGTTCCGCATGGAATTTTTCCCCGACGAGTTTGCGACGAGGACCCTCGATAGCGAAATCACGATATGAAAGACGCCGCGTGATTTCGGCAATGGGCTCCCCATGTTCGTCCACAATGGCATCCCATACGAGAGATTTCACGGTCGACGAAATGTTTTTCATGCAGCTCTATTTCCAGTGTGGCCCAGGGCCGCGACCAATGGCGGGTCTGGCAATATTTCGATTCGAGTATTCGCTTCTATTGGTTAAAGTTCATGGAAGACGCTTGGTGAATCTCAATAGAGATTCGCTGTTCTCGAGCTCTTCACGCCGCTCTTTTTCAAAGACGTTTAACACAGAGTCTCGGAAACGTTTCAATAGCACGGAGTTATATCTTAGAAGTAAACCCAGATAGCAGAGAATTCAAAAAGAATTTTTCGAGAAACTTGAAAAGAATTCAGTCATCAATTCTGAGTTCACTTTCAGATGCAAAAAAAATTCTTTTTGTGAAAAGTTCTAAAAAGAATTCTTTTTGCATCTGAAAATGAACTCAGAATTGATAACAAATGAACTCTTTTGAATTCTCTGTTATTTAAAAAAGATAACGCAATAAAAGTAAAGGTAAATTAATTTTTTAAATAATCATTTTTCTGATTAAGGCCTGTTTCTATCAATGTAGATTAATTCTAATCTTGATTTAACTTATTTTTTATCTTTTCTTTGTTCTAAGAATTAAGAAAAAACAAAGAGTTAATTTACTTAAAAAGTGAATTAAAAAGATTAAAATTAAAAGATTAAAATCTACAATGATAGAAATGGTCATAAATTAGATAGTAAAATAAAACGCTAATTTCGCGGTGATTTTTTTCTTAAAATTATATCGCAAATGTAACGAGTCGTAAAACTGTATAGATTACTTTATAATTATGAAATTGTGAATATTTGAAAAGCATTAAAGAATCCTGAATTATACAGAAAGAACAGTTTTGTTGTATCTAAAAATTTAAAGTATCAAAAAAATTTAATTAGATACAAACCTGAAAATAATTTTGTCGCACTATCAAAATAATTATGCTCGAACTGATTGTTAGAATGTCAAAATTTTTGCAACATTGCAAACTCAGGCTTGAATTTCTCACATAATTATTTTGATGATTTAATAACATTATTTTCTGTATCTATCTATTTTTAGATCCTACAGTAAAATCATTCTTTCCGTGTAGCGTTTAGACAAAAAACATATGGAAAATTATTTGAAGAATTAAATTGTTTCCAGATAAAAAACAATAATTTTAAGATACATTTATTATTGATTACCTATTAAGCCAGATGTGATACATTGCCAAATTAACAAATCGACTGACAATATATTCGGTGATAATCGAAGCGAAACCGTGATATTGGCATGTAACGATTGCAACAGCAATGGACAACAAACGATTTCAACGCTTTACAAGAGGCACTTGTAATTGTTCGCGCGCATGATCCACTTTTCGACCGTAACAATTGCGAAAAATACGCGAAGTGGTTTCGACCGATAGCGATCCGATATCTATCGAAGAGCCGATGCTGTGGTTTTCGTAAACGATCGAAGCAGCGGTTTGATCAAGGTATATGTAATATAAACTCAATAGAATAGAAATTAGAAACGATCCATACAATGAAGATAATCGGCAAATGGATTGCATTATATTTCCAATATAATTTCTGATATCCAAGATAATAACAAAAAAAATATCGGATCATGCGATAGAAATAAAATTTGAAATTTCTTTTTAAAATTTCATTCTAAAATATTATTCAAAATTTTTTTCTGTAGAAAAGTAATCTAATCCGTTCTTCTCCGATTTGTGTAATGTCATTAATCTGTGGTGACGATCGCAAATTTAATTAGATATTTAGTGATAATTATAACTGCATAACTTTCTGAGTTAAAGTCAATGACGGAAGACATCGTTGTGCCCTCTCTCGGAGAAATCACATGCTATGAATCATAATTTTTAGTATCGCTGGATAGTAGCAATCATATGTACCGACGAACAGTTATTAAATTCCAGGCTAAATACTTCTTGTTGCATGAAAATATTCATCGCATTAATTTATAACAAAAATACCTGCGATAATAGATTTCTGAAAAAGCAATTTTATATATATATTACATATATTATGCTATTATATTTTTTATTAGATAATTATATTAAGATTTTTATTAGATAATATTTATATTAGATTATTTATATTAGATTATATTAATTTTATTTATATTATTATATATATATTATATATCTGTTATTCTGTTACATTGTCCATTCATAGATATTTACATTATATATTTGTTATATTATATTTATTTATTTTTTTATTACATTATTATATCAAATTTTATTTATATTATATTATTGTATTTCTATTATATGTCTATTCACAAATCCATTATCCAAGGCTAAAATAAAAATTTATTTACTCACCGATATGATACGGTGGAGTTTTTGAACGACGTTAATCTGTAACACAAGAGATACATTAAAATTATAGCAGAGTTCAAAATTTAAAAAACAACTGTTGAATTTTTTACTTTCATTATAGATATAAAATAATTACACATGTTTAAAAAAAAATCTTTTACAAAATGATAAATAAAATAAAATCTCTTTTTCAAATATAAATAATAAATATACTCTTCAAAATTTTTAGTGAATCTCACTTCAAAGAGTAAAATTTTATTCTTAAAAATTGAAAATTGAGTCACTCTTTTTCAACATTAGCTCTTAATTTTTATTTTTTAGACTGAGATTCCACTTGAAGAAATTTAGAGAATTTAGAAAATATAATGACTCTAATAATCAAAATAATCAAAAAAGGGTATAGAAATAAAAAAAATTCTCTTTCTCTAAATTCTCTCGCGCAAATAGGAACAGATAATTAATCGCAAATTCAAATAATATAGAATATTAGAAAAAATATGTGTAATAACAAATCACTCACCCAGGATTGCTCCTCCTCCACTCAGCTTCCCAGAGGTGTATTCCAAAACTCGACTCTCAGTCAATCCGAATATGAATTTATCCTTGTTGTTCACCAAATATTGAATAAGGAAAAAAGATACTCGGAGTTGAGACAAAGTCGAGTTTTGGAACACACTTCAGATTGCTTTTGCATAGCACGCACCATCTAAATATGGCGACCGCGCAGTATTCAAGCAGAACAAATCATGATAATATCAAAATTATGTTAAAATGAACCATAACTGATTAAAAAAAACTTTTAGGGCTTTTAGGGCATCATTTTGATATCATGGACGTGATGACTTTTAGATGCCAATTATATACTTTATAAAACGAAGTAAAAATTACAAAATTGAACAGACTCGTTATATGTTGATTAATAAAATAATAAATATTCGAGCGAATTAGCTCACGCTTATAATTTCATTTCATTTCAAGATACATAATCAATCATCTGCTTGATATTTTACGACACTTCCGAGAATCATTCGCGTTAACTAATAATTACGATCGCGCTTTTCACGACACTTCCACACGCGACGAGACTTCACAACAGAATATTTCATGACGGACTTAACGACGAATTCAAGGCAACGCGCGAGATTATTCACATTGACTTGTGATTAATTATACGATCGTGCGACACTTTTCGCGACTTCACAACGATAAGACAACGCGAGAACATACGAGAGAAGTATGAAAAAATCGCCGCTGCGACACCATATAACACGACGAGACTCGAAGGGAATCGAACGAGGCCGAACAGCGCGATAGTGGATTTGAAAATTCGACGACGCGCGATGAACTTCATACCGACGCGACGTCACCGCTGTCATTTTCGGACACCTACGTAATTTTCGCACCTTTTAACAGCGAATGACGCTCACGTTTCAAGATGCTTTTACTTATTTTCGTACAAAAAATTTAAGGGAATAAATGAACGTATTACGAGTCAAAGAAAAAAAACAAATGTCCATGATAGAACGCGATACCGGGAAATGCGATTGTCATTGTTTTGTTAACCGCCCATGCGATTGAATGTCGATTGAAAATACAATCCTGAGCAACGGTTTTCGATAAATGAGTGCACGAATGTCGAATCTATATTACGTGATCGCGAAATAGCGGAACATAAATGGGGTTAATTATGATAATATTTATCAATTGAACGTCACTCGTCGCGTCGGTCGTCCGTTTCGTATTTGCGACAATTGCGACTCGTCACTAGCCGAGAAAAAACAGGTTTGCCAACCGTAGCTCAATATCAATAGAAATCGATCGAAAGGCGCTTTTTCATGTATATTCAATATTCATTTTCAGCATCAAAATAGAAATTATACCACAATTAACGTTAAACAGTAAAAATGTATGAAAAAAAAAATGTAGCGTTATGTAGACAGCGTATAATTTTGAATCGAGCGCTGTTTTTTAACTCATGAAATAGCACCTACAGGTTTATTCGAATGAAAGAAGTCCGAAATCTTTTGAAAATGTGTCTCGAAAACTAGTATTGCACTATATCCAAATAATAAAATGCAATATACTGTAATAACCATCGATGCGTAATGTTAATTTTCTCGTTACTGTCGAGTGCCATCAGTGCATTCTCAATCTAGCGGACAAATCACAATTTGAATCGAATCGTCAAAGAATCCAAGCGGCAAATATATTCATATCCAAACAAAATATATTAAAAGCATAATTATCACTCGAAAATATCCGTGATGAGATAATAATACGACAAATTAATTACTGAACTTCGATTCATTGTCTCGATTCATTTACGTGACGAATAAATTATTGCGCACCATGTCTCTTCCTCAACGAACAGAATCGTTCTTTTAATACTATAAATAAATACCTATCATCATATTATAGATCTATTTGCGTTGCTTAAAATCTCTCCAAATTTTTAAAATGAGATAAATATATTGAAGAAAAAAAACAAAGATGCAAAAAGTGCAAGCAACGCGAACAAATCTTATTTGTATGTACAGATCAAATGCGTATTACTGTTCGTATTTTCAAACTCGCACTGTTCATAGTTGCTTTTTTCGAAATAACCGTTAATTAACGAAGCACCTCGTGCCGCTACCTTGCTGTTTGAAGCTCGCCGCGTGAATGTCGCAGTAATAAACAGCAAGGTGAGCAAGGGCATCACGCGCGAATAACAATGCACATGCGTCACCGAGTGTAGCATATACGTCACGCGCAACTGAAAAACGAAACAATGTCCTGTATTCAGTCCGTTCTTATTTCAAAACTGTCTTATAAGTAATGTCTTAAAATGCTAATACGACCCTGATTGGTTCGTGATTTCTTAAGACTATATTTAAGATGGTCTTGAATATAAGATCTGACTATGAATACTGGCCATAATCAGTTCTTATATTCGAGAGTGTCTTAAGTTTTGTCTTGAGATATCATGGACCAATAAGAGAGCCGTATTAACATTTTAAGATCTTGAAATAAAGTTTTAGACAGTCTTGAAATAAAAACGGATTATGAATACCGGCCAATAAATCTGCTCTTTTTCGAAGAAATTCTGAACTAGTTCTGAATAGTGCAATAAATTAAAGTAAAACAAATTATAGTTATCTCTCTATAGTTATCACTATAAGTTATTCAGTTCAGAATTCGGGAACAGATTTAATGATCTCTCTCTCTCTCTCTCTCTCTCTCTCTCTCTCTCTCTCATCGAGTATTCATTAGGGGTGCGTTCTACTTGGCATTTGCAGCACACGGGAGTAATATTTTATCTTTGCTTAATATTTGATTTGAAATAATAAGGATAAAATAATATTCGCAAGCGTTGCGAACATCAAATGGAACGCACTCTAGATCTACTCTTTGTTCTCGCATTAGATTGTAAACATTTCTTTTTTGCCAAATATTAAACATATATTTATTCCATTTTAAGTATTTAAGTTCCAAAAATGTATACTAATCCAGTTATGGAAAATATTAAGAAAATCTTTTAATCCACGCAACACACTTATAAATACTCACATATATATATTTTTAAATTATAATTATTAATTATAGAATTATAAATAGATAGAATATTTTCTCTCTTACACATTCTTTTTAGTCAAGATATAAATCGATAAAGTTTTATCATATTGTTTATCATATATTCGTTATTTAATTTGAAAATTGTTTTTTCAGAAGAAGACTAATTTATTATTGCATAGTTTATTATTATATTATATCGTATATCACGGTTGAATGTATGGATACGAAATGCAATGCGCGATAAGAGAAAGAAACGGAGATAGCGCAATATAATATTGTTTCTATATTTTATCAATACATAGCGCGGTTACATTTCCCTATAATCAGCATTTCTGCAACGTGCAAATCTATAGTGATTACGTATTCGTAATTTTTTTTCCTTTTACATTCCGTACGTACATATAATAACATTAATTCGTAAACACACAAGTATTGACGTAAATTACTTGTAATTTCAGTTAAGTAAAAAATGCAGTTTCCCTAATTTTTTTTAAAAACGTATTTCTGGAATTGCATTATCAATCTTAATGACAGGTCCTATTCGTTGATTTATTTGAAACTTGTTGATCAATTTATTTATATAATAAGACAAGTATGCGCTTCTGCATCACAGATTTTCCGCTTCCAACTTCCGTCTAATTTCTCAATAAACGCTTAATCGAGCGGTACTAGGAATGAGAGAGCCGGGATCATGAGAGAATGCCAACTCGAGTATGATAACCCGCAGACACGACGTCTCGGCGATATGGTGAGGGTTATCAGAGTTACGAGAGTTACGTTGAATCGTCGGAAAATCTGGAATAACACTCCCGGGAGTTTCACATCACGTTATCATTAGACGTAGCAAAACACGATCCCAAGGCCAGGAAACGAATATGTTTGCGAGGATCTTTTCGGAGGCATGTGTTTATTTCTATTATTATTATACTGACGTAAATAAGATAGCAATTAATCTCAGCTAATTATTTAATTCCTAGAAATTAAAGTTAGAAAAATTGTTGGAACAAAAACGCAGATATCTATGAAATCTCTCTGGGAGACATTTTTGTTTTTTTATTTATAAGACTATTTTCTATTTTTTTTTTTTTTCAAAAAATGCACTTTTTTTGAAGGATGAGATGTCAAATTATAGAGCAAGACAAGTTGAAAGTAAATTTTTTTTCAAAATGACGCTTTTTAATTTTCAAAGTCTGGAAGAGCTCCAGAGAAATGAAACTCGTCATTGGAACGAAAAAGAATAAGGAAAAAGCGATGTGAATTTGCAATTTTTAACATGACGTAGAAAACATGTTTACTGAAATCTTGTAAAACAGATTTTCCCAGATTTTCTAAATATTTTTATTTAAAATTTCAAATATAATTAGTAAATTTTTTAAATACAACTTTAAAATAAATTGGAGTGCAAACAGCGCAAACAAATTACATATTAAAAATTACAAGACAGCAATTTCATGAGATGTCATTTTTTATAATTGGAGCCGGCTGCTATAAACGCTACAATTATCAAAAATGATAGACATCTTATGGATCGTTAACCTATGGAATAATATAAAATCATTAATTTGATTTAACTATCATTTTTTTATTGAATAAATATAAATATTTGTATATTGTAAATAAATATTTAGTTAGTATTATTCAAAGAAATATGTATTAAGATTGAAAAAATTTCGTTTTATTATATCTAAAAGTTTACAGATCTAGAAATAATTTTTGTTGAACCATCAAAATAATAACGTATAGGAACCCCAATTATAATGAGCAACGCTGTAAAAAATTGACATTCTAGCAAATAATTTGTGAGTCCTGCAGAATTATTTTCGTGCAGATTTTTCAAGTAATAAACACTCCGAGAAAAGGACACTGATTGTGAGAATCGCACAGTCGGTGATCTACGCGACGTGGACGGTTCTCGCGATTTAATTCCGTAACCCTTCTCCTCTCTTTGCACAGGCTCAAGGGGTTAATGATAAAAGTAGCCGGCACGAACATCGCGCCTTCAGTCGGTCCGCAGCCTCTCTGTCGGCTGTTGTTCCCCTGCCGCTCTCTCAAACGTTTTTCTCGCGAAGAAGAGGAAGCGCCTCGAAGCGTACCTCTCGTTAATATGCCTGTGACGATCTAAGATTTTTTCGCAAATCACGCGTGTCGAACAGTGTGAATCCTCAGACAATGATGTATAAGCTAATCGTGTCTTGTGCATTTCTCTGCTTGTTCTATCCGCGCCTTCAGCCCTGCGAAGCCGGCGCGACTGCCAATCGGTAAAGATACCCCTTGGCATTTCTATTTCGCGAAACTAATGTTCTTTCTCTCGATTATTCTTTTTATCGATTACCCGCGGATATCGGACTCTCTTGCAGAGAGCTCCATTATTGCTGACTGACCGAGAATAATATTCACGATGCGCATTAAGTTAATAATAGCCACATCGATTTTTTCTCGCAATAAACTTGAGAGCATAAGATGTCGTTAAGGAACTAATAAACTATGAAATAGGTCTTTTAAAGACAGTTCTACACAACAGATCGCGAAATTCTACTCGAGATCTTTAATCTGGTATAAATATTAATATCTGGTTAAATTAATCTTAAAGTGAAGTGAGCTTCTGAACATATCTTTTGTAAATACTACCGAATGGAGGAACTT
>Ga0157364_1005867_pt1 | contig 12556 bp, 7 predicted proteins | sample AttsexASBM2_FD_111476 | JGI IMG/M metagenome (GOLD analysis project Ga0157364, IMG submission 111476) | Fungus gardens microbial communities from leaf cutter ant in Ribeirão Preto, State of São Paulo, Brazil - Atta sexdens ASBM2 | ecosystem: Host-associated > Fungi > Mycelium > Unclassified ... | reverse complement strand
TTTAAATCCTCGGTGAAAATTAAGCCATTGTTTGTCATGCATAAAAGAAATGGAGTAAAAATAGTACATAATCCAATGTAGGCATAAATAATCAATTGATAATTATCAATTGACCTTGCAGCAGTTCATTATTTTTTGGAAATCTAAAAAAATTTCACCATTTTCCTTTTCATTATTGTAATTTTTCGGTAATTATTGGTCAAATATGCAAATAAATATCAATATAATAACAACAAAGTATTTTATTCAATTACTATGACAATTTTAAATTTGGCTCAATCAAATTGACAAGAACCTCTCGAAGTGTCAAATTATGATTTTAATGAAACTTTGTGAATTTGTAGCTTACATAAAGAGATGAATTTAAAAAATATCAGTTGCTGCTAAAAGAGGTTTGAAGGGGTGAAATCATCCCTTACATGTACGGTTTTCAGCTTTTTCCGTTATATCTCGAAAACTATTGAGATGTAAAAAAATGTTTTATATAAAAGTTTTACAACAAAATTAGCTGTATTCATTCGCGTTTTACTAATAAAAGAATAATTATTTATTTTTTCAAAATTTTCGAAAAAAATTGTTAAATAATTATTCTAAAAAAATATCATTGACATGAATAGAGGTAATTTTATTGTAAAACTTTTGTATAAAACATTTTTTTATATCTCGAATAGTTTTCGAGATATAGCAGAGAAAGCTGAAAATTGCACAGGCCTGATTTCATTCTTCAAACTATGTTGGTAGCAATTTTCAAAACTTTTTAAAAAAAATTATTGTTTTTAAAAATATTTATGATAGTAATTTTATTATAAAACTACTTGTAAGTAAATGTCTATTCCAAGAAAATGATAAAAATGAGTTACGGTACCATATATTTCTTGTAATGTATAAGCATATTTTTTATTAAAAATAATGAATGTATTTATTATAAATTTTACAACTACTTGTAAATCTCGATATTAATATAAATACATGATTTATTAAATTGATAAAATGATAAAATTGATTTATTAAATGTTCGCATTTATAATATTCTTCAAAAAAATGTTGCATACAAAAATATTTCTTGCACCAGAAATATCATATTATAGCCACATATAGAGCAGTGAGGTATTTTTTAAATATTCTTTCCGTTGAAACAAAAATCTACGTTTCGAATTGTGGCGGTCGTTCTTCGATGTATTCACTCTTATACCAGGCATATTTAAAAAGATTATGAAATTGCGGAGAAGATAATTGTATATGCGTTAAAGATTATAATTTGATGATATTATTTCTAAAATGTAAATTACTATCGTAATTTAACATAACGCGATCACTGAATATTCTCACAAAGTTTTTCCATAGACTAAATTCATAAACGTCAAGAGATTGAATTATTCCCGTTATTTTCTTTGATTTAGTTAAAATTCGTATATCTTTATCTTTTTTGGCATAAATTCTTGCAAACTTGTAGGATAATGTCTGCTCCAAGAATCTAATAACAGCACACTAATACTTCCAGTAGCGAGTACAAATACATTTGTAAACGAAGACTGAAAGTGTTGTGTAGTTAATTTGCCCGATTTGGATGCTGCAATGTAAACATTTGCAGGTCTAAACAAATTTTCTTCTACGCGTGATCCCAAATTTCCACTCGCTTCTTTCAGTATCAAATAGAGAGGTTTCCGCATATATGAAATCCATGCTCATGCATAAGTAATTGTCGTCGGAACAATAAAATATATGAAAATTTGAAAAGATGTCTTAAGTAAAATTTGTATAATTTTCTATATGCTTTATTATATATGTATTTAAATTATTATATATATTATATATATATATTTAAATTTTATATACAATATATATATGTGTATGTATATGTATTTAGATTAAATATATAACATTTTTAAGATATATATATATATATATATATATATATCTTAACCCTGTTATTATTTCTTTGACATTTATGTCTGAATTTTAAACAAAATTGTAAGGTTCGTAACATTTTCTCATATGATTTACAAGAGTTTTGAAGTGTTTATATTTTTATACGATATTTTTACAGACAGCTTTTTACTAGCCCCAAGATTTACAAGAAATTGAAAAATATTTGCGAATAATCTTACATCTTATGATATATAGACATAAAATATTGGTTATAAGTTCTTACGAATTTTATGAGAACAAGTTATGAGTTTTACGATTCTGCTTAGAATTGATCTATTAATTTCTTCTATGAATAAAAATTAAAGATAATTTTATTCAAATTCATTCTTTTATATAAAATTAATAAAATTATTGTATAAGATTGAATTTTTAAAAATAAATTTAAAAAAAATTGTTGCATTTAAAAATACATTGAATTATTAGAAAATATATATTTAATAATTATATTTAATACATATATAAAGTATATTTAAATGGTTAGAAAATCTCGCGTCTGAATTATCACGTATAATGAGATATGAGAAATAACCTTCTATCACGTATCAGAGTTCATGACATATTTTTCAAAGAAAAGATAAATTTCTTGGAATAGGATTAACTGCGAACACCTTATTTATTTGTCATTTAATAATAATTTTTAAATGTTTATATACAATAAATTTATATTTTGTATCGTTAACTCATTATATTCATTACAATAATGATACTCGAAAAAATATTTTAAATATAATGATTTCTTGCACCACGAGAACATACTTACTACAGCTATATTACTGCAACCTTCAATATCACATGTTGTTGAACTTTTGTCGAAGCTAAATTCTATTGGATTTTCAAATTTTTCTGGTCTTTCGTTTGTATAACCACTTTTAAACCACGAATATTTAAATAAGTGTGATATCGTGGAGATGACAATTGATTATGTATCAGAGATTGTAATTTTATTATATTATTTCTTTCATGTAAATTTAAATTATTTTCCAATAGTAAAATAATATCTGAAAATCTTTTAACAAAATTTTTCTAAATCCATAAATATCTAATGACTATATTTTTCCTGTAGTGCCTCGATATAATTATAGTATTATAGTAATATATTTTCCTGCAAGTGTTAAATCTGAAATTGGATCAATGTCCACTCCATGAATCGATAAGAAGAACGTTATTAGAATCAATGTTTGAAAAATAAGCTTCTTCTAATCACATTTTAAAATAATCTGCAAGAAATATAAATTATATCATAGAAATGATACACAAATTATAATTTCATTATATTATTTTGTTTATTCAAATTTATATTTACTTTTTAATAGTAAAACAGTATCTGAAAATCTATTGTGAAAGGAAATTTATTTAATTATCTGAAGTCATTTTATCATATTTAGATGCTTTTACAATAACATTTATTGGTGTAAATAAAATTTCTTGTACTCTTAGTCCAAATATACCATTAGTTTCTTTTAATGCAATAAATAAAAATGATAGCAAATTTCCATTACACGATATTATTGGTTGTATGAGTGTGTTGTTCATAATATAGATTGCACAACATACTCTACTTTCTTTATTTCTTGATTAGACTACGATCTTCCAGAATGAATTTTCAATTGGAAATTGGATCAGAATTAAAAACATTTTCGGATCCGAACTGTTTGATAAGTGATTTCACTGTTTTCAGAAAATCATCAGCCGTATTTTGCAAATTAATGAAATCTTCTATTGTTCTTCTAGTTACAAATTTCGTAATTTTTCTCAAAACAATTCGGTGGAACTTTTTGAATCTTAATACTCAATTGTGAGATACTTTAAATATAAGATTTAAATTTCCTATTTCTTCTTGAGCTTGTAAAGCCCATTTTTGTATATCGATATCATGAACTACGATCTTGATTCAACAGCTGTAGTAAATTTATCATGTGTAAATTTGGAAATGTAAGATAATTTTTCTATATGATTTCCACCTGAATGTAATTGTTCTTTCCATCTTAATTGATATGAAACTCTTCAAAATTTATTTTGCACTGATTTTAGTTGATCCTTTTGTTGTAATTTTTTTCATTAATATCCAATTCTGCCAATACTCAATAGCTGTCTTTTATAAAAAAAGTTTACATCAAAGTCTATGTCATCATTTGAACATTGAGAATGAGAATTTAAATTATCTTCACTTCATGTTTCTTCATCATCTTCAATTATTTCAGAATTATGTAGTTTATAAGATTCTTGATAATCAAGATAGATTTCTTCTGTTATTTCTTCCAACCCATTATAGTGAAAAATGCTATCGAACAATAATTTTTGTATGTGTTTTTTAATTCTCTTTCTACTTCAGTAACTGGTGTTTCTGTTAGATATACTGAACTTATAGATGCTAATAAAAGTCTAACAACATTAAGTGGATTGATAATCATGTCTAAAAATGTTAAACTTTATTTTGTATCGTAATATAAAAACAATAATTTAACAAATTGTATAGATATGATTATGACAGAACTTGATTATGACAGACGACTGCATTGACTGTACGTAAGATTATTATGCGAATTTTTTTTTATCTGAAGGAAATTAATTCGGAATGTAGGTAATGGATGGAAACAGAGAAAGGTTTTTTTTTTGGGTTTCAGGATTTAGGATTGTGATTTGTTGATAGGGAGAGAATCTAGAAAGATCTCTAAAGGTTTGAAAATCTAAGAAATTAGGAAGTTGTGGATATGAAGAAAATAATTCTTCTAGGTTATTTGAGTGTGAGAGGAATGGATAAGAGATATGAATTAGTTTATCTAAAAAAGGATTATGTTTAAAGGATTCGTAGATGAATGATTAGTTAAAAATATTTGGGTGAGAGGAATGGTCAGTTAGAGAAGGTTCAGAAGAGGTTGATGGGATATTGATAGGTGAGGGAGGGACTATCTGGGTTAAGGGTTGGAGAGTAGGAAATTTCTAGAGGAGGTATATTCTGGCCGAGAGAAGTGTAATTGGAAGAGGGTTTTTTTTTGTTTTATTTTTTATTTGTTCTCGTGTTTATTTCTACTCTAAATATTTCTAATAGATTAAAATTTTTATACAGCTGGAAGATCACGTGTCGCTACTATATATATATAGAGTCGATACATTCTTCACGATGGATGTTATATTCTATGAACAAGTTGCCCATGTAAAATTCTTTCACGTTAAGAGAAGGATGCTTCTTAGCGTCAATCTTTATCTCGTCTGCATTCGTTTGTCTTTTGTTGTTTTTTTTCTTACGCGAGTGATTTTTTTATTTATAAATCTGCAAATTCATCTTCGGACACGCCTTTTCGAGTGAGAGAGTATTATTCTTTGAAACGTAGAAGCTTCAGCTTGCTGCATATTTGACCGAAGACCGAATCTGGTACTTTTCCACTTTGTGCACTCTTCTAAAGACATTCCGTCTAAACGGTGATGTTCCATTTTATAATTGTTTAAATCTATCAGAATTGATGTTGGTTGAGGCAAGATGCCGTTTATGACTTTTCTCTCGACTGGAAATGATGACGGCGAGAACGGATCTTTTATCCATGAGAGGAACTTGCGGATCTCCTTGACATGTGATATCAATAGCTAATTAATTTTTTTCAGTTACTAATTTTATCAAGCATCTCGTTTGCTTGCATATTATTGTCCATAATTTCTGACGCATCCTTCCATCCCACCCAAATGATTTTTATAAAAATATTCACCTACAATCGGATTTAAATTTTCATTATAATTTGATGGAAATAATTTAGAGTTGTTAAAGACAATAGCTTCTAAGAACCAATAATGATTTGTATTAAAGAGCTGCTTGAAGTTAAATATCTACTCCATTATTTTTCTGAAACTAAAGCATGTCTAAATTTGAGATTCCATTTACTTAGATCTAAATTAAATATTTTTAAGTCTTTTTCTTGGTATCTTGCAGTATCTATTAATCTTTTCATTTGTTGAATTTCCCCATCTATCATTGTTTATTCAGGTCTATATGTCATTATTTGTTTTGCTATATTGCTTTCCATAGAAGTTTGGACTCTCTGGAAATATGTTTATTTAACAAATAATCTTCCAGAAGGTTTTGTTATTTCCTAAAGTTGCTCTTGTTATTTTCTATAAAGTTGCTGTGAAGTTAAATGAATTAAAATAATTATTGTCAATTTCTGATATCTTGTTTTTTAATTCATGCTCACTTCCCTGTAAAAATCTTTCAATTATCCTTATCGACTTGAGAGAAATCTTAAGGAAAGGTTTGTTTTTTCCATATTTTCCTGATTTTTAAAAACACAATAATTATAAAGAATAAATCATTGATCTAAATCAAGTGCTGAATCCTTTAATAATTCAGTTGTATCAGAGCTATAATCATAAAAATCAAATAATTTATCAAATATTATCTCATTCCATAAAGATTAATTAAACTCATATTCTCTTCCATAAATAAATATTCATTTTATGTAATTCCTCTATTTGTGGAGGATAACTTCTTAAAGGTGGCCATTTTCTTTTCTTCTGATAATAATCTTTAGAGATAATAATCTTTATCTCTAGAGATAAAATCTCTAATAAAAATTTCAGAAGCCATTTTTGCGACATCTTTATTAATAAATGATTGTCCCATGTACTCTCACTATGTTTGAAAATCCATTATTTATATTATTTATATGAGCTTTTGATGTCTAAAATGTTTTATTATTTTTGTCAATTCTAGATATAATTTGATAAGATCTTTATTTCTAGTGGGAGATAATATCTCTAATATCTTAGCATACTTTAAATTGTCAGCATTTTAAGCATTGTGAAAGTATATACATATACTTCCATAAGTATAGAGATTTCCTTTATTCGTAATTGCCAGAGTGTGGCTTTCTTCGCAAGATACTTTGACTGAAAAAATATCGATTGCTTAATAACTCCGTATGATTTTATCGTTTATTTATTCCTGTGTTTTTAATAGAGGTCCTGTACTTCTAGACATATACTTTCACCATATATTTGGTTTTAAATATCTCTTCTATTTCTTTCTTTGAAGTATTAGGTATGGGAAAAAGTTCGTGGAGTTTTTCCCGTTAGATGGCATTAAAAAACGCCACGAACTTTTTCCCACACCTAATATTATATAAAATTTGTTTCACACAGAAAATCCAAGATCTGATGTATTATCGTTAATCGTAAATCCAACAATTAATAATTCCCATGTAGCAAACAATTTATTATAAATATAAATTATTTCCCAATCTTATTCTAATTTTTTTTAAATATGCAATAAGATCTGTTTCATTTAAACATCGAATATGGATATTTCCCATCCATATCACATAGGATTCAATAAAGTTTAAGAGTAAATCTATTTTGATAAATGGCACATAGAAGTAACTTTATCCTATACTTGTTCCGTGTTTACATTTCAAAATATCTCTATCATATAATATCTCTGTACTGTAGTATAATTCTTCATATGGTATTTATATTAAACATATTTTGTTCTTTATTTTTTCAACTTTTTTCATTCTTAAATAATCATCTTTTAAATCAGCAAATTTAATTTTAATCTCTTCAAACTTTTTATTAATCTGGTTTTCTAATTTTTCACTTTGCTTTTGATTAATACTATTTTTGACATAATTTAGTTTTTAAATAAAATATGTTTGTGCGATACTCAAAGTTTTCAAATAAAAATTTTTTTCCATAGCTTTGATTTTTTCCTTATCGATGAATTCCTTAATGTAAATATAAGAACCTTTACATAGGCTATATATAGTCTTGTTTATATCATTTTCCAAAATTCTCCCCTTTAATTTATTATGACGCTTACAATAAAATTTATCAAAATTTAATAAAAATTCTGGGTCATCATTTGTAATAGAAGATGAGAGATGGTTTGGAATATATCCTCCTCTAATATCTTCTTTAATATCTTCTTCAAAGCCAAAATCTACTTAAATTGATAAATGTCTTAAAAATCCATTTTGACTTTACCTTTTATGTTAATTTTAGTTTCCTTTCTTCAAAAATTTTTCCTTAAAAATTGACATTTTTATTAGTGTTGATATTTTATTCGTGTATGAAAAATGATTCGTATATGAAATGATAGAATAAATAAAAAGAAGATAATTACTTTTGAGTAAAATATTAATCATGTCTATAATATTTTTATGATGGAAATTCAAGATGAGACAATAACAAAATAATGTAATAAAAGACTTAATATTATATTAAAAATATAATAATATAAGATATTATTTATTAGAGAATCCTTTTAGAAAAAGCTTTGAAAATATTGGTAATCAAATAAATTCCAGAATAACAATTGCGACACGTAATCTAGTATGCAGTCTATATGTGTATAAATTTATGATTGAAAATAATTTAACTTTTAAATATTTTTAAAAGATGTCTCAAGCTTTCATGCGCGCGCGCGTGTGTGTGTGTGTGGGGGGGGGGACTATTACGATTATAAAACTGTTTGAGAAATAAAACAATATAAAAACGTGAAGTAATCTATCTATAATAAATAAAACAATGAATTTGAATGTGATAAGTAGAATCCGACCGAAACTGAAAACGAACATTCATTACGTGTCAATTTCGATTAAAACTATATAGTTTTTCTTCATAAATATTAATTTTAATATGTGTAATTATTGTTTCAATAATTAAATTATGATGTTCATGAAGAAGAAATACTTATATTTTTTGGTTAAAATTGACACAATTAAAATTTCGGCGTTTTATTTTGGTCGAAATTTAATTATTTCAATAAATTGTGATATTTATAAAGAAATAGTATATGATGTATATATAGGGCATGTTTATATTTTATAGGATTCCTAATTTTGATTTCGGTTGAAATTGACATGTAGCGATTGTTTTGGTTTAGTTTCGACTAAGGTTTTGGTCGAACTCTAGTTATAAAAGATGCTTACACACACACACACACACACACACACACACACACACACACACACATATTACCGTACATATATACGTATTGTATATAATATTAAACAGAAATATTGCGAGAAATGTAAAGCAAGAAATAATAATTTCTGAAACAGACTGTTTTATACTGCAATTGCAACTATATTTTATATTTTTAGAAGAAAATAGCAGTTCTTTATTTTTATAGAAATTATTATTTCTTGCTATATATATGTATATTTAATTATACATTAAATAAATTAATATAAATGAATATATAACTAACAAGAAAAGGGACCCAATTGTTCTCCTCTGATTTTAATAATAAGCTTTTTTTAATGATAAGCTTGTAGTATATTCTCCAGACAAAAAATAAGCGACACATTTTTTTTATACGTGTCCAATCGCTTTTAAGAAGTGAAACACCCCTCAGAAAAATTTTTTTCTCTTTCAAAATGAATATTGTTGAAATTTAAAGATAGAAAAAATTTTTTTAAATGAAAGTTGAATGATTTCAAAAGAGATAAGTGGGTTCCTTTCCTCGTAAGATTAAGTGTAGTTTGTTGGAACATATAATTATCATTATACATATATTCCAACAAATCATTCAATCTTAATAAATGTATATATTAATAAATTATATAAATATTTATGTATGTATTTATGTATGTATAATATTTATGTATTTATGTATTAGAAAACATGAATTAGCATTCTTCAATTCTTTTCCACCAAGCATTTAATCCTACTATACTATTTTTTTAAATATTACATATTTTGAATAATAATTATTATTTGAATATTATTTAATAGCAATTAAATATTATTAAATATATAATTATTGAATTATGAAATATTCATACATATTTATAAATTTAATAACGGGAAAAAAGTTGCTAAGAATATAAAATTGACATTAATCAATAATTTATTATTGGCTTCGAAATGCTAATATGTATTTTTTTTAAGAGCAAATAAAATATAATTTGTATTTCACATTGCAAAAATATTTTGGTTATATTTAACGTTACATTACAGAAGATATTTCATTATCATACATTAGTATTATTATTAGTTATCATATATGTACATAAATTCTATGATTTTATTTCTATTTAATTTATCATTAAATTGCAAATCAATATGAAAATACAATTAGACGTATGTAATTATTAATATTACAAAATCAGATCGTAAACATGTTCTTGCGTTAAAAGTTCCTTTTTTGTACGATTTTGAACGTATTTATAAATCGCTAATTGTTACATCTTCTTTCAAAAGAATTTTACGTGACATAACAATTAAATCAGTTCCGTGTTAACAAATTATGCATAAATCAGCATTAATTGTTTTGATTATAACAAATTGTATATATGAAAGTTACACGTTTCGTAAACTATTCATCGACGTCAAATGCGAAAACAATAACGAGCATATAAATTCGGTAATAAAGTTTTTCTTTCCTTGATACAAAGTCAAATGCTTCATCATATAATGCTTAAACATATCTTCTTGTAGAAATTGTGTCTTTGCTTGAAAGTGTTAAATCTAATTCCGCCGAATTACATTAACTTTGAAGGTGAGATCCATACTGTACCATCATACACATTTTATTTTTTTTAATTTTATCTCTTACAAATCTCTTATTGCACACAATTTTTATAAAAGTTTTTTCTTTATTATAAAATTCTCAAATTAATATTACATTATAACGCTTTTGTTTGTACGATAAAAAAAATATATTGAATCGTTTTGTAAAGATTAAAAACAAGATTTATATCGCATTATCTAACAACTACGAAATGTGGATTGACGAATAGTTTTAACTTTGTCTGTAATTATATTTACATTATCTGTGTGTATTAACTATAATCAATAATTGTAACATGTTTGATTTATCGTTTCACATTTGACAATTTTTTAAATATAATTTACGTTTATGATTTTATGTTTTAACAATGATGGTTTAAATATTTCGTTACTGACATCCTAAGTGTGACTGTTTGCTTCTTTATTTATAATTTATACCATGTTGTGATTTTAAAAACAAGAGTTAATTTTCTATTAACTATCTTCTATTTTCATTTGCATTTTATTAAAAATAAATTAATGAATGAATCTTGAAATAATTAACAAAAGAATTGAAGAATAATCTATTATAATTTACATAGAATAAGTTGTTACAGAGAGGATCGCATAAGAGATGAGATTCACATTTGTACTATTGTGTAGTATTGTGTTCTCTGGACTCGTTTCAGGAAAAGAATATTATTCAGATACATATGATAATATAGATGTGGATGCGATTATTAACAGCGATCGTCTTTTAAATCAGTATGTGAATTGCTTTCTCGATAAAGGTTCCTGCACCGCTGATGGACGCAGTTTTAAAAGTAAGTATACATTGCAGCTTATGTTTTATTTCAATATATTGCAATAATTTTGTACGTATCGCATTTTTTATAAGAAAGGAAGAAAAGGGATTGAAATAAAAAAGAAAAAAATGTAACAAAAGAAAATAATAGTTGATATTCAAATATGATCCACGAAATATTATATATATTTATACATTGAGATAAATGGATTTCTTGATTTATTTGTAGATATTCTCCCGGATATGATACTCACATCTTGCGAAAAATGCACCGAAAAACAGAAATACACAGCAAGAAAAATAATCAATTATATGAAGGAACATAAACCAAATATTTGGGCAGAGTTTGTCGAAATGTATGATCCTGACAAAGAGCGTATAGTATCTCTCGAGCAATTTTTGATAGAAGATCAAATGAAGGATTAATCTCTTTTTCTCTCTTTATTGAATTTTTTCAATAACAGTCAAATAATTGAGCTTAAACAAAGGCATATATTTTATAATAACGTTACATTCTGATTACATTCAATATTAATCTACGTATTCGATTATTTATGTTTTAATTTAGTCTTATTTAATTTAGTCTTATCAAACCTATACAATAGCAATTAATATCATCAATCAATAGCTAAATATGAGAAGAAACACTTTCTAATGTTAATTCTTACATAGCAAGATATTTACATGTTTGAAAAGACAATTTTAAAAATATTCAAATTCTGAATCAACCTTAATAATATTTATACAAAACACCATTTGAGAGAGCAAGTCTCCAATAAATTTCCCATATCGGTATTGTAATAATTCTTTCTGTTTTTCCCACGTTCCCAGTTCCTGTGAAATAAAAATAACTGTTAGATTTTCAAGTTAGATTACTCTTAAAGTATAAGTTACAATTTGATTTCCCGTATTAACGTATAAACTTTCAAATTGTTGAATGTTCTTAAAGTATAAGTTAGAATTTTGTTTCACATATTAGCGTATATATATCATGCGTATTTTTTAATTATTTCAAATTGACATTAACATTATATTAAAATTATCAATTTATTTTTTAAAAACTAGACAGTTTTACTCCGATTGTCAAAATAAAACTGACTTTTTTTTATATATAAAAAAAGAAAGTTTTGCATATAAACAAAACCCAAAATGTATACCCAAATTTTATATTCAAAAATACATATGTATGTTCTCGAATTAAATTCTTATATATGTGTGTAAGTGCATTGTGTGTGTGTGTGTGTGGGTGTGGGTGTGGGTGTGGGTGTGGGTGTGTGTGTGTGTGTGTGTGTGTGTGTGTGTGTGTGTGTGTGTGTGTGTGTGTGTGTGTGTGTGTGTGTG
>Ga0157364_1005866_pt1 | contig 12556 bp, 16 predicted proteins | sample AttsexASBM2_FD_111476 | JGI IMG/M metagenome (GOLD analysis project Ga0157364, IMG submission 111476) | Fungus gardens microbial communities from leaf cutter ant in Ribeirão Preto, State of São Paulo, Brazil - Atta sexdens ASBM2 | ecosystem: Host-associated > Fungi > Mycelium > Unclassified ... | reverse complement strand
TTATCCTTATCTGGGGAGAGTCCAGCTAAGTATAGCCATTGGTCTACCAATTGATAGGCCTTAGCAAGTATATAGTTGTTGGTGTCTAATGACTGAGAGGAGATAGTGAGCTTCCCACTGTCTATATATATAAGAATAGAGACATAGGTAGGGTGGTTACAGGCATGGTTTTCTGGAATCTCAATAGGATTGGTTGGTGTTTCAAAAATGTCAAGTAGGCCCGCTGAGTAAAAGGAGGCGAGGATAGGAGAGATAGGAGATCCTTGTGGAATACCATTTTTGACTGGTTTCATTTCTCCTCAGTTGCCATCAAGGCATATTGCTGCCTCTTGGTCAGAGAGGAAGTTTGCTGTCCATTTTACTAGTTTGAGGAGAATGCAGCATTTTTTCATCTCATTGAGAAGACGTTCATGGTTGACAAAGTCGAAATAACCTCTGATATCAAAGGTTAGTGCAGAAGTGGCTAGGCCATGGTTTCATGAGTTGTGAATATCATGCACAAAGGTAAGAATAGCATCTGAAGTGGAGAAGTTAGCTCTACCTCTGAATTGGGAACCTGAGATGAGGTTGTATCAGCCTGTAAGATGAGTCAGTCTGCAGGCTACTACTTTCTTAAATAGCTTGCCTATGCACTCAAGGAGTGTGATGAGGTGGTATGCTCTAGGTTGGGTATAGTCAGGTTTGTTGGGCTTCTTAAGTGCTATTGCAATTGCCCTTTGCCATTGTAGAGGATGGTATCCATTAGCAAGACACTGATGGATAAGCATGGTTATCTCATTTCTTAAATGTGGCCAGGCCCATTTGAGCATGGTGTAGTTAATCTGGCTGGCACTAGCAGCTGTGTTTGAGCTTGATGAAGAGAGTGCTTCCTGAACCTCTGTGTAAGTGACTTTCTCAAAGGGGATTTTGTTATCTTGTCTACATGATAGGTCAGCTTCAATGGGGATAGGAAGAGGGGGAGGTTCTTGATAGAGGGTTGCTCTGAGGGTTTCGCATTTTTCTTTGTGTGTAATGGCAGGAGACTGTCCTGGTCCTCTTGATATTGCTGGAATAGGATAGTTTCTGTGTCCTGTTGTCCATTGGTGGAGCTTCCACACCTTATCTGCTGCTGCTTTTTCTAGGGTTTCATTGGCCCACATTCTCTTTGCATATTGAACTTGTCTCTTGAAAAGGTTGCATGTTCGTTTTATGTCTCTGTCCAGATCTGGGTCTCAGAAACCATATGTTTCAAGGTGTTCGCATTGGAGCTCTCGGAGTTGTCATATGTAGGTAGCTATTTCAGTAAGGGTCTTATTCCACCATGGTTTGGCTGTTGGGCTGGGGTTGCACTTCTTTGCCACTTGCTCATTAGTATATATTATTGCTGTTGTGAGGGCTGACACTGCATTTTCGAGGTTAGTGATGGAAATAGGGTTATTGGTGTCCATTAGTACATTCAGAGGTCCTCGGAGGTGTTCCATAATTTCCACAAAAGCTGTGAACCATGCATTTTTGTTGGTATCCTTCATATTATACCTGTTTCTGCAGCAGTTGCTGATAGGGGTCACATTGTTAAATAGGGACCACTGTATGGCTAGATGGTTGGAGTCGAAGGCAAACTCTGGTTTGATTGTCCAATTGGATGGGATTGCATGTTAAGTAGCTAGGCCATTTGCAAAGGTGAGGTCGAGGACTGAGGGAGTTCCTCGAGAAGTGTGGGGAATGTAGGTATGTTGGCCAGGGGTGTTTGAAAGTAGATAGCCATGAATTGTGAGCCAGTCCACCATGTAGTCTGTTTCCCTACTGGAGTTGATGTTTGGGGAGGAGGACCATAGATGGTAGTGTATGTTCCAGTCGCCTGTGATGATTGTTGGTTGGTTGTGGGACAAAGGGATGGTATGGAGGAGGGCAGTGGCACATTCATCGTGTTGTTTGTGGTTGTTATATAGGTTTATGATGGTGGTGGTTGGGTTATCTTGGTGGATTATGTTTAAGATTTGAATGTCCCAGTCTTGAATGAGGTCTGAGCGGAGCACCACCTCCATGCTGGGATGAGGTCGGAAGTAAGCCATGACGCATGGTGGGGGGTCATCTGTACTTTGTGTTGTAGTGGGTAGGATTGGGGTCCATGCTCTGTGACCCACTGGTCCTTTAGTGCCGTTGGGTGAGATTTGGGCCCACCATGGTTCCTAGAGGAGGAGGAGGTCAGCGTCATTGAAACATGTATTAAGAAGACCATGGACGGTGCTCTCTTTCTTGTTACAATTCAGTTGAATTATCTTGATGGTTGGTGACAGGGGGGTGGGGGATGAGGTGGGCGTATTATTCATTTAGAGAGGGTTTTTTGTATATCTGTGAGGGCTTGTTGTGCGGTCTCTTCAGTTATCCTGTTGATGTGTCTTTGCTGGGCACTCTGGAGGATGTTCTCAATTGAGGGGGTGGTATCCACCAGTGGTCTATATCAGTTGATGTTGTTGGAAGATGTTGGAACAGGGGTTGAGTTGTTCCCAGGTAACGGTTTGGCACTCTTAGGTTTGGACCTTGACTTTGTCTTGTCTCATAGATTGCCTATATGTCGGAGACGTTCCGGATAGCATGTCCAGTTTGCTGGATGGTCCGTGGCCTTGAGGCCCGCATGTTTGCAGTTTATGCATGATGGATTTGTGGGTTGGTTGGCTCTTGCATCCTGCATCATCTGTGGTAGGGGCTAGAGGGTTGTAGTACCATGACTCCTTATGTTCATCACCACATATCCTGCATGGAGAGGATTGTTGGCAGGTTGTGGTGCGGTGGTCAAAGCGCCAGCAGTGGTGGCATTGGGTGATGGGTGGGTGGTCTGTCCATTTGCGAGTGGTTGCTAGTCTGCCAAATGCTGCCATGGTTTTAACTGTTCTGAGGAAGTGGACATGTTGGTCAAAGAAGTCTACTGCGAAGACGACAAAGGAGTAGGGTTGGTTGGTTAGTTCATTTTCTGGTTGGACCCACCAGGGTAGCATAACTACATTGAGGGCTGCATATTCAGGGTTCACTTCGCAGAGGTGTTGGTGTATTGTCTGTGGGGTGTATATGCCTGAGCCATTGTAGTCGTATGTGCCCGTTCTGACATTCCAGATTTCTACCTTGAACCACTTCTTGTCTTCTCTGACTTGTCCATTGTGGCCTGGGGCTATGACATTTGGGAGTTCAGAGGTGAAGGGGAGGACTGCGGCAGCAGTCTGGTCAGTTCTAGTGAATACAATACAGTTTCCCTGGGTATTCCATTTGATTGCTGTGATTTTGAGATCCGGAGGGGCGCCTTTAGAGGTGAGGAACACGTTGATGTCCTGGACTATAGTTGCTTTGTCTCTTTTGGAGTCAGGGGGTAGGATGGAGTCAAAGACAATGGCTAGGCGTGTTGGATAGTGAGCCTTGCTTGGGTTGGTCAGGGCTTTGGGCCAGGGGTTGGTAGCCATAGGTGGGTTGGTCTTTTGGCTTGTAGCAGTGTTGGCATAGGACTTGGTGCAGGCGTTTTCTGGGTTGTGGGCGCTTGCACTCAGGCCTGGGTTTGGGAGTTGGTTGCGGGGTGGTTGTTGTTGGTTGACTTTGGCCACTATTTGTTTGACCTCTTCAGTGAGGGACTTTAGGGCCTCTGAGATCAGGGAGTCTTGGTGTGAGATAGTAGGGTTCTGTTGGCCTGTTGTAGTCTTATATAGATTAGCTGCAAGAACTGGGATGTGATCGTCCATGGCAAAATTTTGGCCTGTTAGTGTAAACAATTCCTTGGTCGTTGTGAGGGCGTCTTGTAGATGTTCCAAGATTTTCATTCTTAGGGCTCTATGTGTTTCCGTGTGTCCAGAGTTTCTTTGCGGGTTGCTCTGAGTGTGGGAGCATGTAGGTGTGGTGAGGGGGCTGTCGAACACCTCAGAGTTGGGTCTAGCATGTTCCTGTTCGCTGACATCCCTATCGGCTATGTCGGAATCATACCTGTCTGTGTCTGATGTCCAGCTCCTGCGTCTTTTAGCCTTGGAGGTAACGGGAGTGGTGGGCTTTGTGGGCTGCTTTGGGAGGGTGGTGTGTATGTGGGTTGCTGGGCTGGGCTGGTTCAAGGTCATTTGTGTCAGTGATTCTCTCAATCCCTGCGTTATTTTATGATTGCCTGGTGGTAGTATATTAGAGGGGCGGTGTGCACTGAGTGCGTCTCCTATGCCTCTAGCATATATCCTTGTGAGGCGCCGTGACTTAGTTAGCGTCATCCATGTGACTTGGTAGAACATCACAGACACTCCTAGAAGAACTTAATCATAGCTTTAGGGTAGATTAGGTGTGCATAGACCTGCTCTTAGAGATTCATAAAGTAGACTACTCTGTAGTAGGAACTTTATTGAGTTCTTTTATGTCACTTAACACACAAGTACTTCACTACCTTAGCACTTTGAATCATCACATTGAGCTAGTACTCAAATTTTGAAAGCACTTTGTTCTTCTCAATAAAATCCAAACTTTATTTCTACAATATCATAAATCAATCTAATCAGAAATCCATCCAGTTTCCTGTAGAGCCAGATAGAAATAGACACTAATCTTACTTGAGTGGATATTTCTCTAGTAGTCTCATACTATCTCCACTCAAGTCTCTAATTGTTTTAGAAATATTCTTAGTATTTAAGACTAGTAGTTATATTATACTAACCAATCTAATAGTTGACAACATATTTGGTATTGATGACAGCATATTTATATCTGTACTTATTACTTCTTCTCTATAACTGTATACTTATTATTAAAATTGTGACCAAATGACAAGAAGAGGTGCAGTATATGAAACAAGATGAAGATTTTTCTAAAAGATTCATACTTTGCACATCATAGACAAGTTTACACACTTAATCTATGCATTTCTATGAAATTTGGTCTTAATGTGAACTATACTTAATAGATACACTATAAAATACTTTGATAATATGTTCTATAAGTAGTTATAGATTATTGTTAGCTAGTCTACAGACCAAGTGTAAATAGTAGTCCAAATATAACTAGAACTCTACCAAGTTTTCTTTGCATACTGTATATTTAGAACCTTTAAATTACTATGAATTATGGCTACTAATCATAAACTACTTGCTAACATTCAAAAGAAGTGGCTTGAACTCTGTTTTAAAATCTTGAAATCACTCAAAGATAAATGTGTTTATGAAATTATAGATCTTCTTAATACTAAATAAATATCAATTATAGCCCAATATGTTTTCTTGGAAGTTGTTCTCTAACCTAAATTCTTTCTACTTAATCAAGTAATAGAGCTTCCTCTAATCCTATCAACTATTCAGCATATTCTTTATGTCTCTTCTCTCTCTCTAACCACCATCTTTTATGGTAGCACTTTTAAGAGAAATTGGGAATAAATTGTTTCTTTCCTTAACAAATACAGACTTAAATATAGCTATGAATTTACCAACTGTGAACACATCTGCTTACATGGGAATAGGCCTTTTTAATGCAGTCAGGAATTCTTCTGACAATTATGATGAGGTGAGGGGTTGTACTTTAACCCATGACAAACCATCTTCTAGAAAAACCTCAATGTCCTCTACTGTATTATCAGTTGCCTACCATAATAGAATAACAATAAACAATGACAATGATGGTGACACAATTATAGAGCCCATCGATATGCCTCAACTATTATATGTGATACTATGGAGGCAGAACAATCAAGTCAGTATGGCAGCTAACCCCAATAACAACACAATAAATCAACATGCTTTAATTAAAGACCCTGCCCTCAACAATTCCATCTCCTCAATTCCCTCTTGTGTTGATGTAGATAACAACATCAATATTCAATTATTATACAATCCTAATAGACCTACAGAACCTGAATTATGGAACAGCAATTTCCATCCTGTGTCATTACATAGGTTATTGGAACATCTGGCTTCTGATACTGAGAATATTAGGAAATTGATGGTTTACATGGCTACATATATCAAAAACAAAAAAATTGAAACATCTAAGTCCAATAATATTAAGGACTTTGAAGGTATTGGCAAAGCAGCTTGGGACCTTATTTCTTATATCTATGACGCTGGATGGGATTCTCTCATTGTTGACAACTACAGAAAATCTTTCAGACAAAAATCTTCTTATAAGTTCACCCCATGTATCAGCCTGGAAAAACATGATAAGAAACAGGAGACTTCTGCTAACAAGTCTGCAAGTATTAAGAGATTATCTTTATTAAGAGATTATCTTCTCCAATTTCTGCGAAATCTCCCAAGGAGGTTAAGGAAATATCAAAGTACTTCAAGTCCAAACCTCCCTTGACAACCCTGAATCACACCAAATCCTATGCTCAATCAGCCAGAAACATTAGCAATACTGAGAAAGTATTGAAAATCAAGATGGCTTTTTCTTCTCTTAAGGTGACCAACATCAATAATATTCAGAAAATTATCAAGGGTTACAAGAACCCCAAAACCAAACTGTGAATCAACACAACTACCAAAGAACTATCATGCAAGCAAGTCATTGTATTCATAAGCAAGATCAATCAGAAGAACCTCATGAAAGAAAGTGGAACTCATATTGCAAATTTGAACAAGGCTCTAAAAAGTATCAAATCAGACATATCAGTTGATTTTATTTGTCCTGATGCATCTAGTATTATTGTGGTTACTAATAAAGTTGCCAACCCACTAGACTTGTAGACCATAGAGCATTACATCAAAAGTACTAGTCATATCAATTTGAACGAGGTTGACTCACTAAGACTCCCTCAATCCAAATCTTATTTGAAGATAATTGGCCTTTCCTACCTTCAAGAAGACTCTACCAACCCACTTAACTCAAATGTGGTTGAGAAGATTATTAAAGATAACCACATTTTCAACAACATTGCATTAACATCAAAGCCTCACATCATCAAAATATCTCCAAAATCAGATATGGCTATAGTTTGGATTAATATATGGGATGTGTAGAGTGGAAACAATGCTAAAGTACTCATTAACAGGTACTTTAACATGGACAGCTATATTGCGACCATTCATGAAGCCAACATGAACTTTGGAGTTCTTTAATGTAAAATTGCTGGAAATGAGAGCATTCCATCTTCTCATGCTATATTCAAGAGGCTAAATGCATACAATGCAATGGGCCTCACAAATTGGAACACCACTGTCAATTTGCATGGTGCTGTAAAGTGAATGAAAAAACAAATCCTCCACAATTGGAAACAAAAAAGGGCAAACTGTGTTTCCACTCTTTCAAGTGCTCAAATTGTTTAGGAGATCATCAAACAGACTCTAATGTTTGTCTTTTCTGAAGGCACAGATTTAACTATGATTGGCACAACTGGAAACAACAAGAACTACATGAGAACAGGAGTAAATCAATTTGCTCAGTCATGAGCAGTCCATCATCATGATTTACGATAACTTAAAACTTTACTCACAAAATATTCACAAGAACAGTCTCATTATCAACACTATCCTAGAGACCCAATCATCATCCAATATTTTATTCATTCAAGAACCTTTGTGGTCATCCATCTGTGTTATGACTCAGAGCCCTTAGTGCTGGGTTAAGAGGCAACCTTGTATTGGGGTAACACAAGAGAACTCAATAGAGAACTGTGTACAGTATAGTCTACCTTTATATACCAAATCCTCATAGTCTGTGCTAGCTATTTCTAGCCTACCCTAAATGACCATGTATTAGTCATGAGGTCTGTACATGGTATGATGTCATTCTTCTAGAATCTTCTTTGTGCCCCATAACCCATGTCATCACTAACCCTAACTCTAGGTGCTAAAAATGGAGAAAAGAAAGATAACTTGAGAAAGGAAATAAAAAATAAGAAAAAAATGAGGAAAGAACTAAGTCCACTTCTTGTAACTCTGACATTACTCCCCTCCTTCAAGGTTTCTCCCCCAGAGAAACTGACTTCCACCTTTGCCAATTCCTTTCTAACTTCCTCAGGTATTCTGCCTCAAACTTCCCATCATTCCATCCATACAGCAACTTTGCTGTATACTTCCCTGGTAATATTCCCCTCCTGAATTCTCTTTCTCTTATCATGTCTATTTTTTCTTGCCTTCTTACTTCCACACTTAATCCCTCTTTGAACCTGTTTACCAACTCTCTTGCATTTTCTAAATTCTCTTCCTTCTCCCAGAAGTCATACTCCACCATAAACACCTTCCATCACACCAGGTATTTGTCCACTTCTCTTATTTTTCTTTTGTTTAATATTCTTTCTACCTCCCACTCTTTGACTCCTTCTACCTCTATTGGTTTCTCTTTCTTCTTTTTCTACCCCTCTACTTACTCCTTGTATTGCACTATCTGACTGACATTCACAACTAGATGAATTCTCATTGAACTTGGCAATCGCAATTTGACTGCATTAGCAGATACTACCTCCTCAATTGCATATGATCCAATGTATCAATCCACCAATTTTCTCACCAGTCTTTCCTTGAACACTAAGTCTTTGGTACTTAGTATTACTTTATCTCCCTTTGTCCAGTTCTCTGTCTCCCTCCTTCCTCTATTTGCCTACCTCTTCATATCTTCTTGGACCTTTTTCAGCACTACTCCTGCTTCCTCATGTACTTTCTTCATCCTTTCTACAAACTCCATCATACTTTCTACCTTTTCTTTCTTTCTTATGTTTCCCCCCATTCTCAATACTCTTCTGTAGTTTGCCATGAAGGGCAACACCTTAGTTGTTGTATAAACTTTGTTGTTCACTGCAAATTCTGCTGATGCCAGCCACTCTGGCCAATTCTTCTACCTATAGTCTACAAAGAACCATAAGTACTGTTCCAACTCTTGGTTCATTTGTTCTGTCTGCCTATCTGTTTGTGGGTGGAGCGCTGTTGACAACTTCATTTCTATTCCTAACATCCTATTCAACTCTTTTGTTAATTCTGCTACAAACTGAGGTCCCCTGTCTGACACCACACTTTCTGGTAGCCCATGCAATTTTCACACATTGTCTCTGAACAGCCTGGCCAGACCTTCTACCAATGTCCCTTCCATTGCCACAAAGTGCATCATTTTAGACAGTCTGTTGCAGACCACCAGGATTACATTCTTTCCTGCTACTATGGGTAACTTTGTGATGAAGTCTACTGTTAGGTAGGTCTATGGCTTCTCCAGTACTTCACTTAACCTTAGTTTCCCCACCATTTCTTCTGTCCTGTTCTTCATTCTCTGGCATAGGTCGCACTCCTCTATGTATCTCCCTACCTCCCTTGTCACTCCTGGCCACCAGTAGTTTCTAGTTACCAATTTTACGGTTTTCCATTTTCCCCCATACCCTACTGTCGGCATATCGTGATGTAGCCGAATTACCTCTGTTCTCAACCCCCCATTCTTCAGCACATACACCTTTCCTTCCTTTAACACCAAATCTCCTTCTATCTGCCACTCATTTCCTGGTAGTTCCTTCACCTTTGCTTTCTTCATCTCTTCTACTACTCTAATTACATCTTCATCCTTACTCCTGGCTTTTTTTATCTTTTCTAATATATCTACTTCTGGTCCTTCTATTATTACTCCTTGTAAATTACAAATCCAATTGTCTTTAATAAGTACCTGGTCCTCATTGTCTTTATCTACACCTATTTTCCAGTCCAGTCTTCTACTTAGTCTATCTGCCTTTCTCATCCTTACTCCTGGTATGTGTTTTAAGATAAAATCAAATCTGGACAAATATAAGGCCCATCGAGCTTGTTTTTGATTTAATTTCTATGCTTTCATGAAATACTCCAAGTTTTTATGATCTGTCTAGATCTCAAACTTGGATTGCACTCCTTCTAACAAGTGTCTCTAACTCTCCAACCCCCGGATGATCACTAGCATTTCCTTGTCATGAATCTTGTAATTCTCTCCATTTGATTTAACAATTTTGAGAGGAATGCTACTAGCCTCTACAATCCATCTTCTCCTTCCATTGACAACATGCCTCCTGTTGCATAATCTGAAGTATCTACTTCTATCCTCATTTTTTTGTCTAAATCTAGCACCGCCAACACCGGTTCTCATGTAAACCTTTTCTTCAACTCTTCAAATGCTTTCTCCTGCTTTTCTGTCCACTCCCACTTCCTATCTTTCTTTACCATATCATGTAATAGTCTTGCTATAGATGCAAAGTTCTGTATAGATTGGCAATAGTAATTTGCCAATCCCAGAAACTTTTGGACATCTTTGACACACTTCAGTGTTGGCCACTCTAGTACTCCCTTTACTTTCTCTTTCTCCATCTGAATTCCTTTTGGTCCTATTACCACTTCCAAAAATTCCACCTCTCTAACCTTCCACTTACATTTCTCCGGTTTCACATAAAGGTCATTTTCCTCTAACCTTCTAATTACTTCTGCTACTATCTCATCATACCCTTCTTGTCAAGTTCACAAACAGTAGACTTAGTTTTTCTTTATTTTATTCTCATTTTCATTTCGTTTTCTTACTTTTCTATTTTTAGAACATAGGGTTAGGGTTAGTAATGGTCATGAGTCACAAGACGCATAGAACAAAGTAGAAGGTTCTAGAACAAATGACATCATACAATATGGATACTACATGTTGACCTCATGTTCTACACATGGTTCTTTAGGGTAGGGTGCACAATAGTTAGCACAGACCATCAGTAGTAGTATATCAGGTAGACAAGGTTGTAATGGGATCTCTACCGAGTTCTCTTGTGTTACCCAATATAAGATTACCTCATAAATCCAACTCTAAGGGTTTTGAGTTATAACATTAGAACTTGATTCCATTTCCTGGGACTGCTCAACACCAAGCCCTCCCTTTACTCTTACTCCTTATCATCCTCGACTGAGGGGCAACACTGCCTCTTAGTCAAGAAGACACAGCCGGGCCCTAGACTAAAGGGGAATACTAGCTAAGCAGGGAAAGCTTAGCCGTCTAGTTGCATCAAAGCCCACTAGTGCATTTCAAATGTATTACCCTTTGTAGATATGTTCATTACTATTTTATTTTCTCAACCTTGTGCTACAGACCCCCTTATGGTCTGTCTACACAGAGGAATAGTAGTTGTTCTTAAAATACTACTTAGAGTAAAACAGTCTTCTTAGGCCAAAATCATATACAATTTCCTTAGGCTAGTAGTCAGTAGACTAAGTAGTCAGTAAACGGTGTAGACAGGACAAGAAGAGTGCCTGTTATCACCTACTGAGAAATCTGTCTTCATCAGAATATGAATCAGAGAGCGAATCTAGTACAGGTTTTGCACTCCTATTATACACTTTGTCACCACCATCATCATCACCATCACCGATTGACTCACTGCCCTCATGTAACAATATGAGTCAAATCAATTTACATGAGATCATCCACCAACAACAGGAACAGCTGGCAGCTATACAGGCGCAGATCCAAGCCCTGCTAGCAGGAAGAGTGGCTGGAGGAGAAGTAACTCCAAGAGAAGAAGAGAGAGGAAGAGGAGAAGGAGCTGAGGTAGCAAAACCTCAAATATTTGATGGCATGTCATCAAGAGTAGCAGGATTTATCACAGCATGCAAATTATATATAAGAATGAGGATGAGAGAAGAGCTGGTGGAAGGGCAGATCCAGTGGATCCTGTCATATGTGTAGGAAGGGGCAGCAGATGTGTGGAAAGAGAATGTAATGGAGGAGTTGGAAACAGGAGAATTGGAATACAAGTCAGTGGAGGAATTGTTGACAAGTTTAAAGAAGAAATTTGGTGGAGGAGAAGAGGAGTTGGTGAAATCAGCAGAGTTGAGGAAGTTGGAGCAAGGAAGGAGGACGATAGAAGAATTTGTGCAAGAATTTAAGAGAGCGGCAAGAGGCAGCAGATATAAAGAGAGACTGTTGGTGGAAGAGTTTAAGAGGGGGATGAATGGGGCAATAAGAAGAAAGCTGATGGAGGCAGAAAATTAACCAGGCTCTATTGAGCAGTGGTTCAGGAGGGTAACAGCCCTTAATAAAAATTGGAGGGAGAGCAGGAGAGAAGAGGAAAGGTTGAGGGGGAAGAAGAAACAAGGGGGAGGAGCTCTGAAACAGGAGCAAAGGCAGAATTTGCCACAACCATTAGTGTGGCAAAGAAGGCAAACACCTCCTCAGTGTTATGGCAACCACTTATCACAAAGACAAATAATCACACAAGCAGTAAATCTCTTAAATTGGATATCAAGTGGGAAGTTTACAAGAGAACTCAACAAGGAGTCTCTGCTAAATTAGAGTCCTTTATATATAAAACATGCTTGGTCTGTGCTACCAATAATTAAGCCTGCCCTATTGTCCATGTTACAATCTCATTGTCAAGATCATTGACGGTGGACTTTATTCTATTTTTCCTTTTCACTTTTGTTTTTCTCTTCTTTTCCTTTTTCTTTTAATTTTCTATTTTTAGAACAATTCGGGTTAGGAGTTATCAGTCACGCTGTCACATCAGTCACAAATTGATGGCGTAATCACGAGACTAATCACAGGAGAAGTAGAAGGAACTAGAACAAAGTGACGTCATACAACATGGATACCACATGTTGGCCTCATGTATTACTCATGGTCATTTAGGGTAGGGTGCACAGTAGTTAGCACGGACCAT
>Ga0157364_1005865_pt1 | contig 12557 bp, 4 predicted proteins | sample AttsexASBM2_FD_111476 | JGI IMG/M metagenome (GOLD analysis project Ga0157364, IMG submission 111476) | Fungus gardens microbial communities from leaf cutter ant in Ribeirão Preto, State of São Paulo, Brazil - Atta sexdens ASBM2 | ecosystem: Host-associated > Fungi > Mycelium > Unclassified ... | reverse complement strand
CTTTGCTTGACGAGACCTAATTATAGGAGTATTTGTGATTGATCGAGTCATGTACACTAATCAATCGTGACTGGAAATAATTAATATCAGAGTAAATATACAGTTTGCTCTATCCTGCGGCGAAGGGCAGTGACGACAAAGATCGACAAAGGGATTTACAGAACACCCACGACATGTATTCGCGATATGTAATAGCATATGAGACTCAGCTAATTACGTGGTCCGGTCCTTCGTCATGTACGTCATGATATTTGTTCCATGCACAAGATATTACACGAATATGTAGTACACACTTGTATACCAAATGAACACGATCATCACGGATCACATCACATATGATTCATCGATACTCTGATACTGGCAATTCGATATCCTACGTTTAACTTGTTCAATTTGAACTTATAGATTTAAGAAAAAATAGCAGAAACTGAACACGAAAAGTTTTTTAAATAAAAATTTGGATCAAAATATAAAACAAAAATGCTTTATCTATGTGTATTGAAATGTAATTAAAATGACAAATTTAAATAATTTTGCAGATTCGAAATAAAAACAGATAAAATTATTTATAAGCAAAAAATACAAAAGAAGATTAATTAAAAAAAAAAAGAAATATTTTTTTTAACTTCGTCACGTTACAAAAATCTTACATAATTAAATAAAATTGAAATGCGGAATACGGTATTAAAGTAAGATGTAATCTTTAAGATTCTCGGAAGAGATGTGAAAAATTTGTAACGAAAACGCGTTGGGGAGCGTTAACACTTCGTCGCACCGACGACATTACGTCACTTTCTTCGTTGGCCATTTCAAGTAGGCAGAAGACCTTCTCAGACGGAGATTAGGAGGTTGCAGGGTTTCTATAAATAATGCAACGTTTAACCCACCCTCTCCCCTCCGCCTTCCGACCGCTCAACGACAAGCTAGTCCCACACCCCAATGTCGGAGACAACGTTTTAAGTGGCGGAGCTTGTTTCCCGCTCGCCTGCTTGGAAAGTTAAAGTTAATGCGGGAAGGAAACGTACAAATTGTAAAGTGAAAAGTCGTAATAGATTAGGCGTATTTCTTATTCAAATATTTACAAATTTTATGACATGGCATGTCGTTATTATCATTTTTACTATTTTTTTCAATTTGTTTTCATTAAATATAACTATTTTCTTTAATATATTTACAACAAAAACATAATTTTATTGAAACGTTTTCATTTTAAATAAAATACAACAGCTCACACCATTTGCTATGGTGTTTCTTCAATATTTAGAAAAATATATTCTTAACAAAAAATTTTGCATTAAATATAATCATTTAATAGAATTTTTATGTTAGAAATAAAGTTCGAAATAAAACAGATATATTCGACGTTTAACATGCAATGGGAATATGAACTATCAGAGGTTATTTCGTAATTTCCTCTCGTATATCGTTTCGTTTGATATGTATAACATTATTATTATTATTATTGTTATTATTATTATTATTATTATTATTATTATTATATTAAACGACAATCGTTAAGCAATTTATATCGATCATATTTTTATTATATATCATATAATGATTGTTGCTATAATGATATAAAAAACGGTTTCTGTTACGCTATGATTGGAAACTGCAGACGGAATAATATCGAACACTACCATCATTTTCAGACCAGTTATATATATTGCTGCAACATTAGCGTATTCAATGTTCATTGGGAAGCAATGTATAGTATGCCGTAACATTTACATTCAAATTACAGGTAAACAATATTGTGCCAATGATTATTATCGGTGCAATTGCGATTATACACAAGTATACTACGAATCGTGTACGAATAATCGTTAATAAACGAATCGATTAACACTTGGTTACTCGCGTACAATTAATTTTGTTTATGCACGGAAAGAACGAGTTTGCTGAAGTATCTAAAAATTTAGCTCTATACAGATCTGAAAATAATTTTGTTATTCATCAAAATAATTAGAAAACTCAAGTATCGAGTGTCCTATGTTATTATTTTAACAGCTTAATAAAATTATTTTCAGATCTGTGTTTAGTTAAAGTTTTAGATACTTCAGTAAAACTATTTTATACATATATATATATATATATGTTATATATATGTTATATATATATATATGTTATATATATATATGTGTGTGTATGTGTGTATATATGTATAAGCATTTACAATTATCAATAGATTTATAGATATCAGTATTTATTTTCACATATTTGCATGCAAATGTGATATATAACTTTGAAGACTCTTAATTTTTTTCAGAATATTATCAGTATTTGTAACTTCATATGTATTAAAAAATTCAAATTCAGCTTGATCGGATTGAATTCTTCCCCAAGCAACTACGACGTAATCGTATGATTACGAGGGTTTCTCCAGGATGGAGATCTATTCTTGCTTAATATCCTATATAGAGATGTGGCTCGCAGAAGCCAACCGGGCATCAATATTAATGGAGCTATGCAGCATTTAAGGCGGAATAATGTATAGTGATCGCATTGGATAAGTGTACGTTGAGATTGTATATAGGTATATGCATACACAAGGCTTACACACATGCACGCACACACATACAGTAGGTCACGTGTGTGGCCCTGCATCCTATCGGTATCACGACCATAATGTGTCACCACCGATCGACTAGGACGCGTAATTTCAATCGCGGCGTACCCATTACCATGTCATTATGTCACGATGTAATGATGTAAACTAATGCTTCTCCTATGCAAGCACGCAAATGCAATATTTTGAGGTACGGTATAAAGCCAAAGTTGTGTGGTAGCAAACTTGAATATAGCTTTAGGCCGATGCGATTAAAATTGATCATCGTAGATTTTAAGGGATGCAGCGCAAAAATCGAAATTGCTTGAAAATAATAGCGCAAAAATCGAAGATATTTTTTGCATAATTAGATAGTATAATTTTGCAATTTACAACGACTTAGAGATGAATGTCTGTTTGCTCTAAGACAGAAGTTTCTTAAGGAACATAAACGATAATGATTATTATAATTTTACTATACAAATAATATCTGACATAAAATATATTAAATTACTTCGCCATTAAATTTGGCATGTAGTTGTATCAAATTTGAATTTAGCAAACACGAAACAATGAAATAAAATGTAATATATTTATGACGATATATTTATTTTGCATTATATTTATAAAATCATACTTTACTAATTCTTTCATTAACTGATTTAAGATTTATTGTTTTTATGTTTCACGAATATTATATCTAATATTATTTTTACGAATTCTCCTATTCGAAAAATATTTTATTCACAAATCCTCACTTCAAATATTAACAAAAATTATGAAAATTTGACAATATGTGGGATCATTTTATGTATATAAAAGGACTTTTTCCCTGATCCATTATAAAAAATATCTTAATATATAATACATAATAAATTATTTTTTTACTGTTCGAATTCATCATGAAGATAAATTCAAAATTTATTTAAAATACATTTATATACAATAACATGCAAAAAAAGTGAGTCTAAATTTTAGCAAATATCTTTAAATAACGATAATTTAGCGAAGAATCATCATATCCAGAAGAACACACATCTCAAATTAAAGCTTAAACATTTCTCTTGATAATCGTGCAGATTAAATTTAAATTACACAAAATGTAAACAATTTGAATTACACAAAATGACAACAAATGCATGCACGAAATCAGATACCTGCCATGTCCACATTGTTAATCCTGAGTGACGCCGAGAATAGAATACACGCATTGTACACGTACGCATTTACACGAAATTAAGGAGAGTTAAAATTTGAAATTCACATCTTAATTTTTTTCCTTTTGAAAATTTTCTACAATAATTTGTTTCTGAGTTATATTGAGTTTACAAGAAAAAATCCGTTTTGTAACATTTTCTCTAGAACGCTATAACGCTTTGGCAAAAAAAAAAATCGTAGCAAAAAATGGTGCAAATATGGATTTGTTTGGAAATCAATGATCTCAAAGACTCATACACTTTTGTGCCTGACAGCCAATTCCTCTGAGCCATGCAAATTTAAATAAGATTTTTTTTGTTCTACCGTTCTATGTCCGTCTTTAACGTCTGTCATTTTGTAATATATTTTGTATTGTTCAAATTTAATCTGCACGATTATTAAAAGAAATGTTTAAGTTTTGATTTAATATATGGTTCATTTCGATATGATGATTTTTCACTGAGTTATATTTAAAAATAATAAAAATTTGCTAAAATTTAGTGGTCCATTTTTTTGCGTGTGAGTGTACTTCATGGATAACGGTAGAAGAAATAAGTGAAAATTCCGCAGCATTAAGAGATTATATATAGCTGTACATATAGATCCTCGAAATATATTTTTCCTGAGTACGCGAAAGGAAGATATAAATTTTACCAAACGGCCAAAGATATATACGCTGTCTTGGAAGCAAGGTGTCGCACACGCGCTTTATGGCGTGTAATTTCAATAACGACGAGTGTATTATCGTGTTGAAATATATATCACAGTAAATCTGTGTTCCATATATCGATTCGCATATCAATTTTGCATGCAGGAAATATTGCTGAGAATTTATCTAAGAATATTAGTTTTCTTAAATCGTTATTATTATATACAATATTATTTTATTGCGTTATATTAATTCAGTTAATATCAAAGGATTGCTTTTAATCACTTATTGATTAAAAATAATTGATGCCTTGTAATTAAGAAAAAAAGATGTATACTTTGCCTTTCGTGCGCGACATCAATTTTAATATTCAATTTTGATTTCTGATCGACAAAACTGATTTATTGCAACAGGATGTCAAATTTTTGAAGAGAGAAAATTGTAGAGAAGTCTCAAATTATATAAACTGTAAGATTTTATATTTAATAAAATAAAAAATTCTTTTAAAAGGAGAAATGCTGACAAGAAATTAAAAAAGTATATTAGAATTTTTACTACTGTAAGGATGGCTCGGAACCATCGAATGTGACATTCAAAATATCTATCCTTCGACAAATTTGGAACTTTTTCTCTCTGTTCGACGTTGATTTCGATATTAAATTTTCCAGTGTAACGACAAAACTGATTTATTGTGACGGGACGTCGATATCGATTCCTCGAGGGAGAAAATCTCGCATGACGCGAGTTGCAAACGCGCACGCGGCGCGGAAATTGCGCGACTTTTCTTCTCGAGATCTCGGGCGCGAAGGGACATCCCCGAGATGGGAATTTTCGAATATATTTTCATCTCGCAGTAAACTCATACCGTGCGCGCAGAGAAGCCTGTCGGAAACCTGCTTCGCCAGTCGTTGTGCCCGGGGAAAACGCGGATATGAAATTTGAACTGCGGAATTTCGATTGGCTCTATCGACGCGTTCTTCGCAAATTAGCTTACTCGTAGGTGGGGAGTGGAAAGGGGGACACAGAATTCAAATTTAATCGTACGGTAGCCTTTGCAGTTCCAAACGGGGTTTGCCTACACAGGGAAGTGGCATTATTAGCTTTCGAATCGAACCAATCAAGTCGCTTCCTTATTAAGCCCTGCAGGGTTCCTCTCTCCCTTGTCCTGTTTGTCTCGATTTGCCATCATAGAAACGTATTTCTGAAATGTCTTTCGTCTTCTCCCATATAATTCTCCTTTTTTGTGCGATTATCCTTTTTTGTGCGATATACCTGTTTTTGATGTTTGATTTTTTTATGTATCGGTCAATTTTTGAAAACTATTAAAGATGCCAAAAAAATTTCGACTTTTTCGATCTAAATTCGAAATGAATATCGTTATTATTTATATATATTTTTCCAGTGTTCTTCTGATGAACATTTATTCTTTATATGAAATAAAATATTGTTACGTTCTAGACTTCTATCAATTAATAAATGTATATTTCTTTATTTATTTTATTACGAATATTGGAAATATCATTTCCGTTTTATTAAATAATAAATAAAATAATAAGAATACTAATGATATGATAATCGAATATATATATTTATATATATATATATATATATATATGTAATATGCGTTAATATATTGATGTACATATCAAAGTCTTCGTTTCCTTTAGGATAAATCAATTATCCTAAAAGATACTTTGATGCGGTTCGGTGGTCAATAAAATATTCTTATCTCGTCTTCTCGTTTTAGTAATGAAGAATTCCCAAAAAAAAAACAAGGAAGGACAAGATAGAGAGAGAGAGAGAGAGAGAGAGAGAGAGAGAGAGCGTGTGTAAGAGCGTAATACAATTAAAAAGGGTTCTCCGGGTCGGTTCTTGCTTGTCTCGGTAATTTCGCCCGGACATGGGGAGGAAGTATTCGGTCATTGCGGATAGACGCGATCAATAGCAATTTTAATTGCTAATTAAGCGCGGCGCTAGTTAGATGGATATATGTTTCGTATTTAATCCTGCGATAAGACGATAAGGTGATAGGGGTTGCAAGCTATACAAGGCTTACCCGTTCGTGGTTGAGTCAAAAACATCGTTGTAGTCCTCGTCCGTACTGTAGTCCTGCACGTCAGTATCCGAATCCTCGACATCGCCATTTCCACCTATAAGAAAATAATTTTCGTTAATTCTATATCTATCTAGTTATATGATTATATCTAAGTACATTATATGTATCTATTTTTGTATTGTCTTAATTTAACAAGAAAAAGATATGTAATATATCTATATATCAAAACATAATACTAAGATTTTAAAGCTAAGACAATAATTTTATTTATTCAGAACATAAATCCAGCTAAATATTTATACTGCAGCAAAATTGTTCTCTTCGTACATGTTACAAGATACGGTATTATGTTACAAGATACGGTAGTCTAATTTAATAGAAAAAAAAATAAATCTTTTGAGATTCTGTAATTTTTTATTTGCCAATGTTCAATTTCAGTGATCCCGACTATTGAATGAAGTTTTACATTTTCTTGTACTAATAGAACGGCAATTAAAGTTCTTCTTTTTTATGATAAGTTTCTTGTGAAGTTTCATCGTAAAACGAACCATTGTCGATTCAATATTGATGTTAAATCGAGAGTGGATCAAACTCAGTTGGAGGATTAAATTAATTCTCATGCATTTCCGGTCAATTTGATTTCAATAGAACTTAATTACCAGTTACGATAATCAAGTATTATTCGAACACCTTTATTTTATGAAATATTGGAAAGAATATGGAATTAACTTTTATGTATCATTATTTAATATAATATAATCATTATATTACTTTTTCAACTACTAAAAGCAATTTTATTAAACATAAATATAAATTATAATTGCTATTACTTATTAATAAGATATCGGTAATAATAGCTATTTTGATTGTAGCAATTGAGAATTAATTAATTGAATAAACTAAACAAAGATAATTCTACATTTTATTGCGACATACGCGCTTTAATCAAAATTATTCTTGGCCAACAATTTTTTTCTCTGGAAACATTAGTAGCGTTTCCATTCTTTATCATCGTTTTTATATCAACGTAATGATTTTTTTAGTATTCCTATACACAGAAGATTCGAAAGGGTTAACGCGTTGAATTCCTGACATTCCGCCGATTAAATTACAACCGGTACAACGGATATATTTGCCGAAGTCGGAGGGGTAATCTTCATGCACACAATCATAACTTACTCGCACGTCTTCCGGATCCTAGTAGGTAATATATTTGGCTAGACGATGCCGTCAACAAACGATACCGTCGGTCGGCGGTGCCGCGAGATTAATTTGTGAATCGTGATTAAGGTCGGCACGTTCCTGAGGTTGTTAGCGCGGTAATGAGTAATCCACCAGCGAAAGAGGTTTAATATGGAATCCCATTCTGTGGGATGGTACACGTGACGTTATTCAGCATGTTATAATTGAAGAGCTGACGCAAATAATATTAAAATTATCAATTATTTATAAGCATCATATTTTCTAAAAATCATTTGAACGTGCAATAAAAATGTAAATGATAAATATAGAAATATTAGGGTATAAAACAAAAATCGAATCTTTTTTCGTTTTATAAATAAAATTTTACTGTATTTTTATATTTATAAAATAAATTGATATTATTCGCGATGTGCAATATAAAATATTATTTAATAAATTTTCTGCAGAATAAGATTTTTATAATTAATATTTTTAATTATTATTCAAATTATACACGTACACGCTTAAAAGCATCTTGTGCTTCTTACTTACTGGGCGACCGTAACGTTTCAAAAGAGTGCAATTTTGTCGATGTTATGTCATAATTCCATTCATAAAAGTTGGCAACATCCAAGTGCACGTCTCGTAGTATGCTGTACGTGTAAAGTTTTTGGCTTGGCTCGCAGCCGTAGCCAAGCTATTAAATAATCGAGTAAATTATCCACTCTTTCAATATCTCCCACAACGTCAGCTGAGCGGATGCCAAGAACAAATTTAAACTTTTCCCCGCTCCCTTAAGAGCATAGCCTTTCGATCCATTGACTAACTTGATTTATCCGCTACACACATTAGACGTTGATAGCTTACAAAAATGTTGTAACTTAAAATATTAAATTTCTCAATGTAGCACGAGAAAGTTCTATATGTATTCTTTTCTTTAATGGAAAAGATTTCATTTTTTAAAACATTGAACGTTAAAATATTTTTACAGTATAATCTTGTATGACATTTTTCCATTAAAGAAAGATAAATTTTCGTGAAACAACATTGAAAAACTTGGATAAAAATTTTTCAATAAATATCCTAAAATACAATCTGTCCTAGAATTATTTTTTGGCTTGTCATACTTGATATGTAACTTCATTTTGTTAGTATGAAACATGTATTCCCATTGATAGACACTTCAAAAATAATTTCTGAGTTACAATCTTGTTGTATCGAGCCATCGATTTGATTATGTGATCCATCACGATGGAACGATAACAATTTTTTTTTGTCAGTTTGCCCCCTCTCGTACGTGCTTTATCGTAGATGGGTTGCGACGCCGGGATTTTGATCGGATACAGAGAAGTTTTGCAAATATTGATATGGGAAAAATACGAATTTTATTCACCGTGTATCTGCGATGCGTCCCGCTCGGATTGTAAAGTGACGTTTAACTTCGAATTTCGTCTGCGCCGCGAGTTTTTCGGCGAGCGCACGATAAAAAATCCACTCAAAATAAATACGAAAAATCTCTGGCCGATGTAAAATAAAAACGCACGCAGTATATGACAAATACCAACGAGCGCGCAGAGCTCCCATCTCTATACTTCTACACCGAGATTGTAATATTGATTGACAAAGCCGTGTGACGTTTTTAATATATGAAATATGTAGGAGATGCACGATATATTGACGCAGATTTTCCGATCGCGCAATCAATGACAAAGCACTCTGTAAATCAAGTACTTGTAGTAAACAACAGCGGTGGATTTATGTGCTTCTATTTGGTTCTTTTTAATACCAAATTTAGTTTTCAGAATTCATATTTTACTAAAAACGTTACTGGTAATATTAAAAATATTAAAACTATATAACATATTTGTTTTAAAAACGGATGCTTTTATATTTCATAAACTTAATAAAGAAAAATACAGAACAATCTTTCGTTATTATTATTTAAATTAACAAAATTACATAATTATTTATAGAATACATAATTCCTGTGAAAAATGTGATAAGATAATTTAATTTCCACAATTAATAGAAGATTAATAGAATCTATACAATTAATAGAAGAGATCTTAAAATTTGATTAAAATATTGAAATGCGGAGAGTACATTAGAATTTTGATCTTTCTCAACGAGGATTCTCTGATTAAGCAAGCCGTGGTTTAATCTCGCCTATCAGCGTGCAGTGATATTACAACGCGTTGAACAGTCGCTTCGTTACCGCCGCGCAATTGTCGCCACGAGATTGCGGCCGGCTCTTGCACTCTTTCGCTCGCACCCATTCTCTCCACCATGACGATTCATCTAATACGAAAGTAGTACCGCGGGACATCGAGGAGAGTGACTAATCCCACTGCTGTCTGTCGCTAACAGAAGCGTTCTCCTAGGACTCATAAAAACAGTAATCTAGAATCCTCGCGTCATGCACTTATTCCGTGTAATAATCCCATGTATCAGTAAGAGCCGTAAAAATGGCGACCGATAACTGGCTGTCGGATAATCGCGCAGATGTCAGGCGAAATCAAGCAGATTATCGAAGAGAAAAGATAATAGAGTCACCTAAACATTTGTTTTATAGCTTGCGTGTATAATATTCTCTTTCCAAATTTCTTTTTTATTATTTAATAAATAAATTGTTACATGACATACGTATTTCCGTTTATATAAAAATGCAGAACTTTGCAAGGCATTTTAGCAAATAATTAATAAAGATATTATTTTTGTTATTATAAAGATAATTACAAAAAAATACTTTTTTTATCGTTATTGAAATGATTATATAATTATCATTATTTGTATTTAAAGATATTCAAAAAATCTTTTGTTCAATATCAACACGCTTTTTGCTATGCATTATTAAATATTGTGAATATTATATTAGGAATTTATATTATAATCTCTTTGTAAATAAAATTCTTCATCGGAAAATTTTATTCACGTCATAATTTTGGATTTCTGATAAATCGTTATTGACGGGCAACATTAGCCAATACAGTCCGGCACATTGTCGGAAGTACACAATTCTGGCATCTCTATATTTCGCGTATCCGCACGTGCGTTCTATGTTTACATCGTATGTACACCAGTTGGCAAATGTCGTCAACGCAGGTTTCATTTTGAATTACCGGTTTGATGATAACGCGAATATAATGAGATTTACCATCATCACTCATGAAAATCGCTGCAAAATTTGCTGCTTTAACATGCTCGCTGTAATCATCGAAAGTGGTACATTTATGTGATTAAAAACTTGGATATATTTTCCGTTCTCCACACAAGTTCCTTTTTGATATTTATTTTATTGTCATTTTATCGATATCGCAATCTAAAATAAAATGGACACAATCGGAAATATTTAACATCAGAAAATATAAAATATGAACGACTTTTTTTCAAAAAATAATTCGATGTTTTATTTTTGTCATTTGCGTTAAACATTGAATCTATCGAAATGATTCTAAATATATCCATATGAGATATTTATTACGAACAGCGTTGCATCTTAAAAAATCGCAATAATTAAATTATTGTAATGCAGTCGATTTGAATTACAATTTAAGTTAAATTTCACGGGTCGTTGAGTACCGCCACCAAAGCTCCTTTAACGACTTCTAATTTCGATGTCACGTGCATACGAATATGTTTCGTGTCGGTGCATGCAAATCGAGCAGCGCGAATCACAGAAACATACTTTTTTTAATTACAACGTGACTGCAGCCGCGCAATTTATGGAAAGAGACAAGTTGCGTTACATAAAATAGCATCGAAAATTGCGTTCGTATTTTTCCATCATTTAACTACATATTCAATCAAACTTCATATTGCCGCTGCAAAATTTCATGTTGATAAAAAAATTCGCTTATTTTCACAATGTAAATTACTATTTTGTTTCCTTATAAAGTCCATTCTTTATAAAGTTTCAATTTATATTATTCATATTAAAACGTTTTCTCTGAAAATTACTCTCTAAATTCATTGAAATGAAATCTCACTATAAAGAGTGAAAATTGAGCTAGTCTTAAAAAAGAGTGGATCAATTTTCAATCTTTAAGAGTAACAATTCACTTTAAAAGTTTTAGAGAGTATAAGATTATCTGTGTTTGAAAAATGCATCAAGCATATAATCGATAAAAATATGAGTGCGTAGTAGAAATTTCAAAAGCTTCGTTGTAACAATCGTGAAATTCTGATATATATTGTGCAAGAGTGTTGCTTCGATCTACTGACTGTCGACGATGCAACCACAATCTACGTGCACTGTACGGAAACCATTTGGAGCAAGTGTCTGGTTACGCGTCCCTCGCGAAAACGAACCCCGCAGCACGTATGGGAAAAGAGAGGGAACTGTGTACGCGTGTGTGTGAGATCACGTATTGCGAGCATGTGTGTGTGAAACGTGCATGTACCACTCGTGGGAGAGAACCAATAAAATCGAACGCTATTGTAGTCACCATCCCCTTATGTTTCTCCATGCTCTTTCCCGGAAAACCGCGGAAACCTAAGAATACAATTTCAATCCAATCGAGAAGTATACATGGTAGCGAGATGATAAAAATTTATTATGATTTCAACAATTTTTTGGACAATTTAAAGTCGGCACTTTTTTGATAATTTTTGTATTTTGATAATATTCTTGAGGCTTCCACTTTCTATATAAGGATTATGCGTTTCGCGGATTTTCTCCTTGTCCAGATCCATTCTGAATGGAATGCCAACCTTACAGTCCACTTCATCAGGAGCAGCCTAATACAGTATCCATTCCAAGAATGAATCTGGACATGAAGAGAATCCGCGAAATGCATAATTTTTGTATTTCTTTATTATTTTATCTTATTTCTTCATTAGATATTAAATCAGAACAATTAAAATCACATCATGATCTAATTTATAGTGATATGATTGGAATAAATAAATAAAACTTCTCTTTGCCG
>Ga0157364_1005864_pt1 | contig 12557 bp, 8 predicted proteins | sample AttsexASBM2_FD_111476 | JGI IMG/M metagenome (GOLD analysis project Ga0157364, IMG submission 111476) | Fungus gardens microbial communities from leaf cutter ant in Ribeirão Preto, State of São Paulo, Brazil - Atta sexdens ASBM2 | ecosystem: Host-associated > Fungi > Mycelium > Unclassified ... | reverse complement strand
GCAACTGAATCCCAGGCTAGAGTAACATTATTACAGCCAAAAGGCTACTGTGGTAGAATAACATAGATTCTAATGGTGGGAGGCATAGGATGAAACAATATAATATTTATCTTTCTATTGTGTTATAGATTGATCCGAAACTATCTGCAACAGATTCTTCTCTGCTCTGCAATCTCTTCTGCCATAGATTATGTCTTCATGTTTTTACCTAGTGACTCATTTCCTAGACTTTGTTGTCATATTACTGAAGTTCACCTCTACAGTATTTCTTTAGCTATTCTCTCCTCTCCTATCATCCTAGTCACAGTTCTAGCCTGTCAGGGTATGGATTATGCCTAGAGGAGGGAATGTTGGACTTGGGTTTATTTATTTCCTTTCTCTTTTATTTTTATTTTTCCATTTTCATTTCTTTTTCTTTTTAGTTTTCATTTCTATTTTCTTTATTGTGAATTTAGGCAAAGAGTATGATTGCATCATCCCTTTTTTCTCTTTAACCACCATCTTGCATGGTAGCACCTATTAGAGACTTTGGGAATAAATTCTGTTCTATCTCAGCTTTTTATACTCCAGAATCCAACATGACTCATTCTAGCAATATCAACATGACCAGTAAAATTGTTAATGACATTCTCAAGAGTGCTTGCGATAATTATGACAAGGTGAGAGGTTATACAATGACTTCTAACACACATAGTCCTAGGACTGCATCTATGTCCTCAAGTGAATGCAATGAGGATTACACAACCAAAGTTTAGCAGGAAAGTGATAACATGGTTGAAGATGACCCAGTTGTTATGTTTAACAATCCCTGACTAGAATATGCTACTCTAAGTAGCCAACCTCATTGAGTCAGCAAGACATCTGACCTCCCCTCCAATGCGAGGCCACAACATGTTAATAACACTCAACCTACCCTTAACAACTGTGGTACAGAAAATAGAAATGTGTTTAATATACAGTGTTGTGGCAACTACTAGACACAATGTCCAATGATCTCACTAACGAGTAAATCTTAGAGTTGGGATATAATGTGGGAATTTCACAAGAGAACTTGACAAGGAGCCTCTTCTTAATTAGAGCCCTATTTATACAAATGTCTCATGGTCTGTGCTACTAATAATTAGACCTACCCTATTGTCTATGCTTCAACCTTATACTCGTCTCACTTCTTACTCAAGGCCACCATATATACTTCATGTGCCCTGATGTCATCTTCTAGATCCTTCTACCATGGTCTAGGCCTATGATATCACATTATGTGACCTGTCATGTGACTTCCTTGTCACATGCCTCTTTGTTGCCCAAAAGAAAAAAAAAAAGAAAACAAAATTCCTATAAAGTCAGAAAATAAAAATTATTCATGTCCAAAGCGTTCCATAACATATAGCTTCTATATGACATCAACTAAGCTCTAGATCTAGAGTCTTAGGATAGTAACTTCAGGGCTATTTCAATCCATAGTTCTATAGAACATTTGGCCTCTAACATCAGCAACATCAAAGAATCTTTGGGAAGAATCCAAAAATATATTCTTGGTAAGACAATTGAGAGTGATAATATCAAGGACCTTGAAGACATCAGTAAAGTAGCATGAGGTTTAATCTTGTCCCTATATAAAGCTCATTAGGACAGCCTTTATGTCAATGACCAGAAGACCTTGTTCAGGAACAAGGTCAAATCAAAATTCAGTCTGGTGGCTTTAAATAATACAAATAACTCCAAGGGGAAAAATAAGATAAATTTCCCTTATATCTCTATTTACCCTTCCCCTATCCTGGCTAAGTTGCCCAAGAAGGTAAACTAAATCTCTAAGTTTTTCAAGAAAAAATTCCCTTCCAATGTCAACAAAAAGTTGTATGCTCAAGTGTTCTTTAATAGCTCTAATTCTAATGGTACTAGCATGGCAAGAGAAACTCTGAAGATTAAGAAAGCTTTTCCTAGTCTTCAGAACAAAAAGATTGAACAAATTCAGAAAATTATTAGTGGGGTAACCAATCTGAAGCCTCATATCAATATGACCACTAAGAGACCTTTGTGCAAACAGGTCATCATTTCTATGAGTCTTAACAATGCTAACAACTTTGTCAAGGAATCTAGCATTTACATTGCTATCATCAACAAAACTCTTAAGGTTATCAAGTCAGATGTTATGGCTGACTTTATTTGAGTTGAAAACAATAGTATTGTTATTTCCACTAATAAGGTCACTAATCTCTTAGATCTTCAAACAATCAAGAACTATATCAAGAGCACTTATTCCATTGAAACAGATCAAATGGAGTCCCCAAGACTCCTGCAATTAAAGTCTTACCTGAAACTTATCAGTATTCCATATTTTTCTGAAAAGACTAACTCATGTATTACTTCTGATGAAGTAGACAACATTCTAAAGAACACTCACATTTTCAATAATGTGGTCTTAGCATCAAAACCAAGAGTTATTAAGGTATCTCCTAAATCCAATATAGCCATTGTTTGGATTGACATATAGGACATATAAAGTGGCATAAAAGCAAAGAGCCTCATTAATAGAAGGTTCAATGTTGAAAGTTTTATTACCATTATTAGTAGTACTAATATGAACCCAGATATTCCTCAATATAAAAACTGCTGGAAATAGGGTTATTCTTCAGGTGTGTGCAGAGTTCAGGGAGCCAAATATGTCAAATATAATGGGCCTCACTAAACCAATCATTCATTACTGTCAGTTTGTATGGTGTTGTAAAGCTAACAATAAGACTAACTCTCCCAGGTTAGAAACCAAGAAGAACAAACTGTGCTCTCACTCCTTCAAATGTACAAACTACAAGGGTGAACACCAAGCAGACTCCACTGATTGTCTGTTCTGGAAATATAGGTTCAACAAAGAATGGCATGCAAAAGAATATGCTAAAATTCAAGACAATTGAAAACAGTCAATTTGTTCAGCTGTGAATGGTAACAAAATATGATTTTTAAGAATTTAAAAATCTTTTCACAGAATGTTTGGAAGAACAACTTAATCATCAACACTATTCTCAAACTCAAAGCAGATTTTAATATTATCTTTATTCAAGAACCATCTTGGTCAACTATTCATACAATTCCTAGCTTGAGAAATTGTGAATGAGAATCTTTGGTAGATATCGCTAATCATCCTAACTGGCTTATCTTCTCTAAGTTTTTGGAAACAGAAAGTGACTATTCTAGGGTGGTCATTTATGTAAACATTAGACTTTTACCCCTTTGCTTTTCTCTTCACAAAGATGTTATTAATCATAAAGATATTCTTCTCATTTTGTTTTTTAACAATAACAATATTTTTTGGCTGATGAATATTTACTCTGATTTGTCTCATGCAACTTTGAAGTATCTTAAGAATACTGAAGTATGTATTCAAAATCTTCTGATTATGACAGGTGATTTCAATATTTGTGATAGTTTATGAGACCTGTCATTTCTCAATCATTCCTCTATTAGTGACAATCTTCTTATTATTGCAGATTCATTTAACTTAGAACTGTCAAACCCTACTAACCAAGTTCCAATGAGATATTCAGATAACAAACATAACTCAAACTCAGTCATTGATCTCATGTTTCTCCAAAACAGTTCAAGTGAATTGGATAACCATTCAATTCATCCCAACTGGAGGTTGTCTTCTGATCATGTACCTCTTACTATCACCATTTTCACTGCAGAGGAACATATTAACACTAGTAAATGGTCTATAGTCAAAGACAGTAAAGAGAAAGTGATATTTATTAAAGACCTCACATCATCATTTAGAAGCATCAATATTTCTTTTATATCAGATATCACCAGTCTTGATTGAACCATCAATGATTTCACTAAAGCAGTTGAAATTGCTTGGGAGAAAAATGCAAAAACCATCAACATCACTAAGCACTCTAAGAGTTGGTTGTAGTAGGAACTTAGAGAAGTATAGGTTTTCAAAGAGTTTAAAGGATTGGAAACAATTCCACTATACAGTCAAGAGTATGAAACATTATTTCTTCAACCTCAAAATCCAAGAAATTTCAAACAAAAGAGATGGATCTTGGGAGCTCATGAACTAAGTTAACAAGTGCAAATTACTAGTTCTTGAGGTGGTCAAGTATAATGGTCAGCCATGCTTAGAAATTGATGATCTGTGGCAGGCACTACATTTGATGTTCAATATGGCTCAACACTGCTTCATTGATGAAGAAAGTTCTTAATGAGTTAGAGTTATTTACAAATTTGACCTGGAATCCATTCTCAGAAGAGGAATTCACTAGTACATTAACCAAGTGTAATAATTTGTCTACATCTGGCCCCAATAAACTAGTATGGAGACATCTCAAGCATATCCTAAAGAACTTGACATATTTGAAGAATATTATCAATATTGCTAACATGTACCTTGAACTTGGTTATTGGCCTTCACACTTCAAAATGTCAACAACTATTGTCATTCCAACACTAAACAAATTATTATACAATTCTTCTAAGTCTTTCAGACCTATTATTTTGTTGAACATATTGGGTAAACTCATTGAAAAAGTTATTGGTGATAGACTTCAATTCCATATGACTTCTAATAACTTCATCCATCAGAGCCAACTTGATGGTTTCAAGTTCAAATCTACCTCTGATATAGGTGTAGCACTCACTCACTTTATTCACATGGGGTGGGTTAGAAATCTTCCTACTAGCACTCTTACTTTTAACATTTCATAATTCTTCCTGTTCCTAAATTATTGGTTACTCACCTTGATTTTTGGTAAAGTGGGTTTGGACCCAAGAGTAGTCAAATTCTTCTTGAATTATCTTGTTGGTAGGAGAACACAGTATTTCTGGAACAATTTCTCTTCCCTAATTTTTAATGTTGACATTGGAGTAGGTCAAGGATTGGCCTTATCTTCCTTTCTTTCTGCTATATATATAGCTCCTTTTCTTCACATTTTAGAAAACCATCTAAAAATCCTAAAAATTTCCATTTCTATCTTATCATTTATTGATGATAGACTTCTTGTTGCTCAAAGCAAATCTTTTTCAATTTCTAACTCTCTTCTCTTTTATAGTTACAATATCATTTCATCTCTTCTTTCAAGGTTTGGTCTCATAGTAAAGCACTCTAAAACTGAAGTCTTTCACTTCACCAGATTGTATGGGTCTTTCAATCCCCCACCTCTCAACTTTTCATCCTTAGGTGGTCCTATACTTTACTCCAAAGATACTTGGAAATATCTGGGGTTCATCTTCAATAGAAAACTTTCATTTCATCAACATATTGACTTCTATTCCAACAAGGCAATTTCAACTGTCAAGTGCATGAAAATCCTTGGAAATTTGGTAAGGAGCTTAATACCTTACCAGAAACATCTTCTCTATAGGAGCTGTATCCTTCCTATTACTCTCTATGGTTTCCAATTATGGTTTTACAACAAAGCTCCCTTGTTGTATTCACTGAAGATGTTGGGTAAATTGCAAAAAAGAGCAGCTATCTGGATACTAGAGGTTTTTAAAACATTCCCTTCATTCAGCAATAAAGCTATTGCAGGGCTCATACCTATTAACCTTCATCTTCAGAAACTCAGTGGGAGATTGCAACTCAGATCTCACTCCCTCTTACACAATCATATACTACGATTTCTTATGGAGCCCAAAACATTGTTATCACCTAAGCTCTATTCTTTATCACTTAGCTCTCTCTCAAAGCATCAAAGAGAATTAATCAAAGGCTTTGTTGTAGATATGAACAATCATTTCAATGAGGTCTTTTCTTTTTTCAATTTTCTTAATCCAGAGTTTGCTTTGGGTTGTAGAATTATTAACAATTTTTCTAGTCATTTTTTATTTAATTTATTTAGCAAATGCTATGATAATAATCTCAAATCACAAATTTATCAACTTGATAATATGACTATCAAGTCTTTGAGTAATCTCTTCTATGTGCTCACCATTATGGATACTAATGTCAAGAACAACATCACCACTTCCATATCTCATATTCATATTTGGGATAAACCCATCACCAAGACTCTATACTATGCTATTAACATTACGAATACTGAAGCCAAATTATTTGCTATTAGATGTGGTGTCAACTAAGCTACCAATTCCTTTGGCATTTCCAAAATTATTGTCATCACAGATTCAATTTATGCTATAAGAAAGATCTTTGATATATCATCACATTCCTTCCAAATTTATATGGCTACTATCCTTAGAGAACTTTATCTCTTTTTTTCTCATAGTTAGGATAATTTGATTGAATTCTGGAAGTGTTCTAGCAGATGTAACTAATCTCTCTACAAAGTTGTTGACAAAGAGACTAAGTTATTCAATCCTATCCCCTTATTTCCTTGCAAATTGTTTTGGGATTACAGTAAAAAGAATGAATGTGATGATCTTGTCAATAGATGGAAAATAATCTTCCAAGCATTAGATATAAAAGGAAAACAATTCTTAGACCTCCTTGATAGTGATGATAACATCATTGAACCGTCATATATCAAAGATAGTTTGTGGCTCAGACATTTCAGTCACTTTAACTCTTTGTGTGCAAGAGCTATGAGAGCAATTATTAATTATGTGTTGTGGCAATCACTAGACACAAAGTCTAATAGCAGCATAAGACAGCAAATATCTTAAGATGAATATAAAGTGAAAAGTTCACAAGAAAACTCGACAAAGAGTCTCTGCTAAATTAGAGTTCTATATACATGTTTTACATATGGTCTGTGCTAACAATAATTAAACCTGCCCTCATATCTATGCTTCATTCTCATGTCTGCCTTATATCTTACTCAAGACCATCATGTTATCTTCATGTGCTCTGACATTATCTTCTAGACCCTTCTACTATGTTCTAGGCTTATGATGTCACATGCCTTTCCATCATCCAAAAGAAAAAAAAAAGAAAAAAATTCATATAAAATCAGAAAAAATAAAATAAAATAAAATAAAAGTTGTTAGTGTCCAAAGTGTCTTATAACATTATACTCCAATTGGTGAATACAGGCTAAGGTTCTTCCCAAGAAAAGACTTTAGTTGTTCTTATAGTTTATATTCCATTGAAACTAGAAAATACATTCTCCACAAGTATAGGAGATTTAACAAATATTGGAATCTGAGAAGAGACTTAATAAGTCATTTTATCTTGTTCCTTGAATTCAACCTAAGTGCATTTGCATTTGCAAGTTCTACTATTTAATTAGCATGAAATTTTTACTCTTTGCTAGCTCTAGTTAGTTTCTTACTTCTGTTTGTTTTCTTCTCTTTTATAGACTTTCCTTTTTCCTTTTATGTTTCTTTCTTTCTTTTTATTGTGTTGTCTCACTTATCCTATATATAGTTACAAAGTAGCTACCATAGTTTATCCCTATGCCCTGTGTAATAAATTGTTGATTTAAAAAAAGTGTGATTATATGATAGTCACTGGTCATACAATCACATAATATAGAAAAAAAGATTCTGGAACAGATAACATCATACAGCATGGCAATAGTATATTAGTTTTATAGGAAGTTTATGAACTTAAGAGTTGGTTAGTTATAGTATACATACAAACCATAGTCTATAATATATAAGTTTGTAATGGCAACTCCATTGAGTTTACTTGTATTATTCAATACAAGAATGTATCTTTCATCTGTGATGTGTAGATGTAAATCTCAGATAACCTTGACTTCAGTGAATATGCTGTGCTTTTATATATTACAGTAGTTATACTTTGAGAAAAAGTACTAGTAAGAAGCAGAATATAAGAAAAGTCAAGGATTTAAACATAAACATTCAGATTGATGCCAACTTCAGTTAATTTTAATGATAAGGAATACAAAATATTTATATGACTTTAATACTAATACTCAGTAACTAACTATATTTAAGAATTAGAGGTAACAAGTAATTACTATAAGTATACTAAGATTCTTAGAATAAAGTTTTATAAAGATCATAAGAAAGTTATGTAATTAGTTATAAAGTAATTAGTCATGGAATAAAATCAGGTTGATTCACACTGAAAGAGTGTTAAATATAGTTTACACCTTATTATCTAAAACTTATAGCAAGCACTTGAAAGATAAATAAGTCATTAATCTATCTATCTAGAGTTTCTTTCTACTAAAAAAAGCAGATAGACCTTTATTAGTTTGGAAAGCATTATATCTTTCCTAAACTCAATTACATGGTTATATAGTTTTCTATAATGATATTCTCTCTGACTTGGTTTTTTGAGAATACATTTTCACACTTATGTAATTAATTTAATATATACACTTTTCAAGTCTTTGTATTTAAGTTCCTATACTGATCTTGATTATTAAGTAAAGTTGCAATCACTATTGTCTGGTAGTAATTGTCTGAGTCAGTTATATCTGCTCAGGAAGATATATAGTTATTGGGGCCTTTATCTCCTATACTGTCCAATAAAGATAATCTACTAACATTTAGTTCAAGATAAAGCTCATTAGCATCTACTTCTATATCTTGTATTTTACAGGCTTTATAAGCATATATATCTGGGCATCTAGTAAACTTCCATTGCTCTTTCTACTAGTTGATTTTGGATTATGTTATCTAAGTACAAATATACAATCATTATTCTTTTATTTTAAAGAGATATTAAGTTGTCTTATAAGATCCAATTTCTATATAAGTTCAAACATATTTTATTATTTGTCCTGCTTTGTTGGAAGTATTATCCACATTAAATATTTTATATGAATTTGTCAGTTTTATATTTTCAGATTATTATTTTCTACAAAAACTCTGTCAACAAAGTTTGTCAAGATTGCAAGAAGTAGACTTTGTTTCTTGTTATTTTTCTATCTCATTTTTATTTTCTTTTGGATTTATTTTTCCATTTTTAGAACAATTAGGATTAGGGTCAGAAGTGATTGGTCACACTGTCACATCAGTCACAATCTGATAGTATGGTCATAACATTAATCACGAGATTTGGAAGAATGAGGTAGAAGGCTCTAGAACAAATAATGTCATACAACATAGATACCACATGTTGACCTCATGTTCTACACATGGTCATTTAGGGTAGGGTGCACAGTAGTTAGCATAGACCAGGGATAGTAGTATATAAGGTAGATTAGTTTGTAAAGAGATTTCTATCGAGTTCTCTTGTATTACTCAATATAAGAGTTGTTCTTTTGTTCCACTCTTAGAATTCAAGATTATAACAAAGTTTGTGGTAGCTTTCAAATTAACTAAAGCTTTGGTCTGTACTTTGTTTACTGTATACCCAAAGTATAAATAGAGTTTTCTTTCAAGAAAGTTTTCTTGTTTTACATATCATTATAAGACTTTAATATTACTTTTAAAATTTTTGAGCTAATAGTGGGTACACTTTCCTCTAATTATAGATCACAGACATTATTCTCTACAGTCCTAATGGAAAATCTAAGTTGGAATTCCTCTTCTCTTCTTTTTTAGAGTACTAGAATTAAATATATTCTTACTAGATGTGCTATTTGTATTGACTTTCTCAGATGAAATACCTAGATTGTCATATTTTTCCTTTTAACAATTTTATCAACTATGTCTTAAATAATTAATTTCTATTTTTTGAATCTGGTAGAGATATATTTTAGAAAGATCTCTTTTTGAGTTTATTTGTCTTTATTGCTAGTTTTTAACAAGAAACTGTATTGTGTAATCTAATTTTCAAAAAAAAATTTAAACCATTAATTTATTACATGAGGCATATAAACAGTTTGTAGTAGCTACTTTATAACTACATACATTAAGATGCAGACTATATAAGAAGAAAAGAAAAGAAAAGAGAAAAAAAGAAAAAGTAGACTTAGGAAAGCTAAACATACTTTCAACTACTTAATACTATCTTTTGATTATCTATCTTTTGATTATCTTCAAAAGAGAAAACATTACCATTAAACTTGAGAAAGAGAGTAAAATAAACTATTGAATTCCTTTTTGAATTCCAATAATTGTTGTATCTTCTATATTTATAAAGTTTTATCTTGATAGGATATAGCCCATATAGACATTTAAATTCTTTCTTGGGAAAAAATCTAAGGTAATATTCATTTATAGGTATATAATTGACAATTGTTTTTGAAGCTCTAGTATAGAGCAAGTTTGAATGTCCAAAGTATTTGAGTTATGGCCTATCTTTAGCAATTGAAGGTTCAATAGAATTTGAGTTATCATCTAGAAAGTAATGTTCTTTATTATCTGATGCTTAGAATTGCATTTTCCAGCTGTTGAGAATATTATTGCATTTATTTTTCCTGCTGAAATCCCATAAAGATTTATATGGGAAGATAGGAGTAAGATCAAATTTCTTCAATTCTTTATCAATGATAGCATAAAAGCTTCACTTGCAACAATTGGAATAGTTCTAGAATTCTATAGTGTTGTTACTACTTTGTTCAAAAAAGTCTCTAAGTTCATGTAAAATAGCTATCAAATGAATCTGATAGGGGTATACCAAAGAATCAAAAATTCTTTTGGTAGTGTAAATAGAATCTGTGACAACCATGATCCTTTTGATGTTGGGGATATATATAGCTTGATTTATACTGTATCTTATAATGAAGAGTTCTGCTTCAGTTGCTATGGTGTTTACTACATAATGAATTATCTTAATGACTAAACAGTTGTATATATGAACATGGGCAATTGAGGTGGCAACATGATCCTTTATGCTAGTATTCATTACAATAATAACTGTATTTGAGTCTGATGATACCTAGAGAGTGATGTTTTCAAGATTGTGTAAGTAACTTCTGACACTACTATCACTTTTTCTGTCTAAGGAATTAAAAACAAAGTAATTAGGAAAAATATCTACAAGTCTATATCCTAGTAAAAATTCATAATTAAAAGGAGAAAAAAAAGAAATAATCTCATTAAATCTATTGTTTATATCTATGATTGAACCTTTGATTTTTAATTGTTGTTTAGGTGTAAGTCACTCCAACAAGTGTTAGTGAGCTTTAGTATTGACTAAAAATCTTGCTTCTAGTAATAATCTTATGATATGATTTGTCAGCAGCAAATGAGTTCTGAGATAAAATCTTCTATTTAGTTTTTGAATATATAAATGGATAAATATGAGATCAGCAACCACCTCAATACTTGAAGAGGAAGATGTTCAAAAAGTTTCTAGTATTCATAAAGTAGCTCTTCTTTGCATACTTCTAAGAACTTTGAGTAGATATGAAAGTAGAGTCTTGTTGTAATATTACATTTGAAAGCCATATAGAGCAATTGATAAAACATAGCATCTGTAAAGAAGTCTCTTCTGAGTTGGGATGAGATCTCTAGTTGAGTTACTAAGTATTTTCATATACTTGATAGTCAAGATTGTTTTGTTGGTGTAGAAATCAACATGTTGTCAAAAAGTTGATTTTCTATTGAATATAAATTCCAAATATTACTATATATTCTTGGGTCAAAGAATTGGACCTCCTAATATTGTAAATTCTAGTAAAGAAGGGTTGAAAGTATCATATGATCTAGAAAAATGAAAAACTTCAGTTTTACTATATTTTATGACCAAACCAAACTTTTTGAGAAGAAAAGTCATAATGTGATAATTACAAAAATGACTTAAATTGGAAACTGTTAGAGATTTGTTCTGAGTAATAAAAAGTCCATTGTTTACAAAAGAATAAATAAAAACAGGGATTTCTAAGATTTTAATTTATTTTTCAAAAATATAAAGTATTGGAGAAAGATACAAAGCAGAAAGAATAGACAATAGAACAGATCCTTGACCTACTCTAACATTAACAGAAAAAAACAGTGAAGAACAATTGTTCCAACAATAACTGGTTTTTCTACCTACTAAATAATCCCAAAAGAAAATCAAAACTTTAGGATTGAAACTAGCTTTGAGAAGAATTAAAAAAAGTAAATAACAATTTAATGATGGAAAGAATTGAGCAATGTCAAAAGCTAAAGTGCTCATGGATATGTTTTTAACCTATTCTAATTATACAAAATAAGTGAGTGTAACTTCTGTATCAGAAATAGACTACTGTTTTAAACCACCTAATTGGTACTAGTGAATGAAATCATTGGATATTATCTGGAACTGTAATTTCTCTCCAATGGCTTTCTCAAATAGCTTTCTAATTGTATTAAGCAGAATAATTGGTTAAAAATCCTTTGGAGAATCATAGGATTCCTTATTAGGTTTAGAGATAATAATGGACATAGAGATCTTGAAATATAACAGCCAGTGTCCTAACTCAATGCACATATTAGCAATATCAATAAATTTCTTAAGATAAACAATATCTTTAACACATTTCTTGAGATGTCTTTATAATACTTTGTTTGGTCCTGGAGTAGATGTGTTATTGTACTTTGCGATAAAACTAGTGAACTCTTCTTTCAAAAAGAGTTCTACTTCTTAACTGGCTTACTCTCCAATTTTTCAAGCAAATCCAAGTTAATTTGACAATTTTAAATAGCATTAAATGATATATAAAGAGCTTGTCATAAGTCATTGAGTTTGATACATGGACAACTATTATAATGAATAGCCTCAATTACTGGAAGTTTATGTTTCTTGACCTAATTCATAAGCTCCCACAGTCTAT
>Ga0157364_1005863_pt1 | contig 12558 bp, 5 predicted proteins | sample AttsexASBM2_FD_111476 | JGI IMG/M metagenome (GOLD analysis project Ga0157364, IMG submission 111476) | Fungus gardens microbial communities from leaf cutter ant in Ribeirão Preto, State of São Paulo, Brazil - Atta sexdens ASBM2 | ecosystem: Host-associated > Fungi > Mycelium > Unclassified ... | reverse complement strand
GTTCTGTTCTGGTCTGTGCTACAACATTATATTACTGACCCTAAAGTCTATGCTCTGTCCTCATGTCCTATTACTCATCCACATGTGTTTTCCATAAGGCCACCATGCTTCCTACATGTGCCTTGATGTCATACCTTTAATCTCCGCTATACATGTGCACACCATGTATACACCATGAGGAACCCTTGTCCCTTGATGTCACTCCTAACCCTAACTCCTATCTAGACTCTTCCCAATCCTTCTAGACCCTAAGTCCTTCTAGACCGTTCTAGACTACTCTAGCTTATATCATATGACTTCCAGGTCACGTGCCTATCTCCTATCTCTCTTCCATTGTAGACTAATAATTAACTACTGTCCTAACCCTAACCCTAGTTTGAAGTCTGTCCATACTCTCGTACTATAACATAGATAGAGCTAATCAAAAGATCATCTTAAATGATATCTTACACATTACCAATTTATGCTCAAACTTGATATCTATCTCTAAACTGGACCTGAAAGATATATGTGTGAATTTCACTCAAGATAGTGCAGTTGTAATAACACTAAATAACTATCTAATCATGTTAGCTACTTATTTTGGATAGCTCTATACCATAGACATTCTTAAACCCTCTCTTATTAGACTTACAGTATAAACTATGAGTTTTGATATATAATACCAAAGATTAGTTCATGTAAACAGCAATATAATCTACTCAATATTATCAAATAAATTAGTAGATTGTTACGAACTTAAGATCTTAGAGTTGGTCAAAAGAAAAAACCTTGTATAGGATTTACACAAAAGAACTCGATAGAGAACTCTGTACAAGATTGTCTATCTTATATACCTAAGACTCATGGTCTATGCTAGCTATTTCTACCCTATCCTAAACAGCCATGTATATACCTCAAGATCAACATGTGTTAAGCACATTGTATAATATCATCTTTCCAGAATCTTCTATGTCCTTCTCTGTAACTTGTGACTTGTGACTGTCTCAGTCACTGTATTATCTGATGTAACTGATGTATGACTGAGTGATGTTGTCACTAACTCTAACCCTAAGTTCTAAAGATAGAAAAATAAAAATAAAAATAAAAATGAGAAACAACTAAGTCCACTTTTTGTGTTCTTGACATAGATGGCTTGAATGTCCATAGAGATTTAGACATAGGGCGTTACAGCAACTACTAACCAAGATGGTCAATAGTACACTAAGTAGTCTTATGAGATGAGAATCTCATAGAGATTATAAGAGAACTTAACAAGGAGTCCCTGATATATTGCTATTTTATTTATATAGATAGCTTATGATCTGTGGTAATAATAAATAACCCTATCCTAATATCTATATATTAGCCATAAATATACTATGTGTATATTATGAGATAAACATACTATAAATATATATCTTAATGTTATTTTTTCAGTTCTTTCTTTTAGATTTGAGGTTTATGACACTATATCATATGATGTCATATGACTGTGGTCACATACCTCTTCATCATTCAAGAAATAATAATAAAAAACAGAAAAAAAAGAAAAATCAAATTAAAGAAAATAGATAAAAATAAAAGAAAATCAAAATAAAATATAAGGGTTCAAGTATACCATGATATAGGGTATAAAAAAACCCAGCTCTTTTTTGCAGTTAGCTTAGAATCCTATAGCAAGTTTACAGTATTTTCTATTTAGTTTGAACTCTATATAAAGCCTATAGTATTTAATAACTATTAAGAATTCTGCTACAAGCCTACAGTGTTGCTATTCTAAGCTATATTTGCAACCACCAATTCCATCATTGTTATTCCATACTCTCTGTCCAGCTAGATAATCTTTTAAATATTTCTATTAAGGTTTTTAGCTATCTGGTTACTATTATTTTTTACTTATCTTAAAACTGTTCTACTAGATTAGAATGGTGTGTAGAAATACTTATAATAGTTACTATTTTCAAGAAACCTTATTCTGTCTTCTTAGATTTTTCCTAAAGATGTGAATTTTACTAAACTTTGTTCAGTTATCTTAAAAGTATGTTAGATATAGTTTACATCTTATTATCTGAGATCTGGTAAGGCATCTTGAAAGTCCAAATACATTAATTAGCATGTTATCTAAGAAGGCAGAAGATAGATCAGAACAATATTTGGCTTTAGCTTGTATACTATATTTCTACTAACTATACTGGTCACATATTTCAGAAGTGGACTTGGAGAACTTAGTGGGTTGAAACCACTAGAGAGTAGTAAGATATGTTGTCATCAATACTAGAAAAGAGTATTAGTTTTAGTCAATTTTTAGAATAAGCTAATATAGTATAAACTACTGAATTATATACTAGATATTCTGCTTAGGATAGTAATCTGGGATGGAGACTGTTAAATAAGTTATTCTAGTTTACTAATGATTCTCAAATGTTAGAAATAGAGATCTATAAAGTTAGCAAGAGTCCAGCAAGAACATTTAAGAGAAAATGGAGAGATATGATCTATACTGGAAGAGATTAGAGAATGTAAATGAGAAAAGGGGTATTATCTATAGATTAAGATAGATGTGATCAGAACAGAATATGATACAGTAGGACAGAATCTTCTCTTGGAGATCTTAAAGCATTACAAGTCTGGTAGTCTCAGATTACTTACTTTATGTCTTAACCTTACTCTCATTCTCATACTTCTCAATGGATATCTATTCCCAGTGATCATACTATGACTCTTATCAATATTGATAAGGCTCTAGAACTTTTCTGGTATCATTTACAAGAGATAACTGAGTGCTAACATGCCTTAGAACACAATACCAATAATATCCTTGCTAGTCTTATAAGCCAACTCCAAGACCTGCACATTTTAGTATACAATCCTACTCCTGTATCTGCAGATGTACTCTCTCCTCTTATAACAAGACCCTTTCCTCTGATCAACACTCTCATATCTAGAAACTATTCTCTATTACTCTCAGTCTCATATTCTACTTCTACTGGACTTCAGTAGTAATTAACAGACTAGGTGAGCTTTTCTAAGCCCTTGTTTTCTATATATCCAACTATTCTTAAACCAGTTTATTTGTAACTAAAACAAGATCCTCTAGGCCCTTTTGTTTTTCAGAAGTGGTTATACTTTGAAATGGTCAGAAAGAATCTTTTGTAAAGAGTCAATTATTAGTATCTTTCCTATTACCACTTAGTCTGAGTTTGAACAGCTCTTCCAGAAGCACTTCTTTTCTGTTAATACTACTGCAGAAGCCATTAACAAGCTTGAGGGAACAACATATTACCAGAGGGGCTATGTAGTTGAAGACTACTTAGATAAATTCCAGTTTCTCATAGAATGACATTATATATTATATGATATGATAACTCTTATATATATGACTTATAATATTTAGAGTAGGCTAGATATAGGCATATAAGAATTTTTTTTGTTCTAACTCTTGAACTTAAGTTGGAACAGTTTGAAACTTATCTAAGTAATATTATACTATATAACTACTCTAGTAATAGACTATCACTTCAAGCTGGTTGACTACTTTAATAGTAACATTGATAGGAAAGAAGTAATTCCTAAATAGTTGCTTAAACTCCAACTATAATATAATTAGGGAATATCTCTATAGTTGATTTTTTGCAAGAGATATTCTCTAACTATTTTATAGTACAGCCACTTCTAAAAAAAACACAACCTAGAGGATTTTTTTCTAGTCATAGATGAATTGATCTAGAAATAGTCAGATGTAGAGAGAATAGATAATAAAACATAATTCATTTGGCAGTCACTTATAAAATTTATAAAGAGAATATATTGGATCTGAAATAGTATGAGATGATCTTGGATACTGAGGGATTAGTGGAAGAGTGGATCTGGAAGCTGGAAAAGGAGAGAATATATCTGCAAATATAGGGAAAGAGTTTGATATCAAAGTTTGCAAGCTATAGAGTTAACTTATAAGACTAGTATTATATTTTATTTTCCAACCACATTTGTTCTGACCTACAGATAACTCTTGCTTCCTTATCTACACTTTCCAACCTCTTCTGGTGCAGATCACATCTGTCTATTTTATCTTGGATATTCTTGTTAATCTTGATTAACTCCATGAACCTCCATTCCCTAACATCTAAGAATTATTAGAAATTAGAGTAACTTACTCAGTAGTTACATTCCAGTTAGCTATTCTAGGTATACTGACTAGTATATAATCCAGTAGTTTATACTATACTAGCTTATCTTGAAAATTGACTAAAACTAGCACTCTTTTTTTAGTGTTAGCAATAACACATCTTGCTATATTCTGGTGGTTTTCTACTCTCTAAGTTCCTAAGTTTCAATCAAAAATATACAATGTATATGACTAGTAGAGGTATAGCACACAAGCTAAAGCTAAAGGTTATTTCAATCCACCTTTCACATTCTCAGATAATATATAACTTATTCTGGACTTCCAAGATACTCTACCAAATCTCAGATAACAAAGTATGAACTACATCTAACAACTAGCAAGAATGTTATTGGTTGGGACTTCTAAGGTATGTTGATATCTGGCTACTTTTCTCAGGTAATGTTAAAGAAGTTTTAGGACTTTGTTAGTATTAATAAGGTCTGAGCATTATAACTTAAGCTTCAAGTGTTGAAAGCAAAAGTTTTATGATTAAAACCTTATGACTAACAGGTGGATAACATGTGTTGGGATTCATTCATTTCCAATTTCATTATTTTACTGCACCTTGTGTTTTCCTCATGTATGATCAATCAGTGCCTCATGCAGTAGTGGAGGCCTCCTCATTTCCTATGACTCATTTTCTCATGTATAACATATACTCTAGTCATGGTTATTAGGTATATATAGCTGTAGATACAAGCCTGTATCTTTATGCTTTACCAATTGACTCATTTCTACCTCTTAGCTCAAGTCTTTGTCTAAGTTGCAACTTGAGCCAAGTTTAAGGTCATAATAAAAAGTATATATTAAGTAACATAAACTTAATGGAGTTTTTAATATAAGGTAGTCTACTTTATATACTTTAAGTGTTAATTTATACACATTTATACTAATTTACCCTAAAACAATAAGTAAAATCTTCTAGCAGGTTCTATGATATTTCATCAAGTTATATGACTATATAACTGTGACCATAACACATGTAACATACATTATACTTCTATCACACTTTTATGATATTGTGATCATTATATATAATGTCAAGTTATACTCTCCTAGCTAGATTTATTAAAAAAAACTAAACTAAATTATAATAAAATAAATAAAAGAAAAGAAGAAAATAATAGAATAATGATGACCTAACTTAGGAATAATAATATATAGAGAGTTAGAAATCTGGGTAGAAGTATTTAGAATATCATTTAGAAAGATAGAAATCTATTTAATAATAATAGAGTACACTGAGCAATGATTATAAGAGTCTTATAAGACAATAGTATTTGATAACAGAGTTTAATAGTATTTGTACTAGACTTTGCAGACTATAAGAGAACTTAGCTCTTTTATATACTCTCTAACTTTAAACCTTGCTACAAAATTTATAATATTTTATCCAGCTACTTTAAATACTAAACTCTATAGACAATGTTATGGTGTTTGCTATGACAACTCTGTCACACTTGCATCCTGAGCCCTGTTTGCTACTATCACTCCCACAATCATTATTCCATACTTTTTACCCTTTTAGGTAATCTTCTAGATATTTCTATCAGTGTTTTTAGCTATCTGATTACTATCATTCTCCAATTATCTCAATACTATTTGTTAGATTAGAATGGACTATTGAGTATTTATAATAGTTGATACCTTTGAAAAACCTTATTATGTTCTCTTAGGTTTCTCTAAAAGTATGTCCTTCTCTATTTCTTGAATAGATAATATGGCTTAGGTTTTCCTGAAGATCATAAACTTTGTATAACCTCATATACTTGACTTAGTTGCTCTAATACAGATGTTATAATGGAGTTTGGGAAAGTTTGAGACATAAGTCCATTACTTTTTGAGAAGTGGCTAATAGCTTTGGTCTAGAAATGTCAACTCCTATCAATCAAGTTCCCACTTGACATGTGGATAATTCCCAAGACTTAAATTTGGTACTGGATTTAATGTTTCTCTAAGCAGAATCAGTAGAATTTGACAATTATGAAATTTTACCAGACCTTCAAAGCTTATTGGATTATGTCTCTTTATCAGTTTTTATCATTGTGGAGGAAAAGTTTATTTAAGAAAAGAGATAATCTATCATTAGAAATAATGATAAAGAGAAAGAATTTGTTAATAAGCTCAGAAACAGGTTATACTCTATGAAGATGACTAAGATTACTAGTTGCAAAATGCTTGAAAATGGTCTAAAGCATGGTGAAATGAGAAATGCAATAGAGATTTAGCTATATATTAGATTTTCAGGCAAATAAGTAACTAGGCTAAGTATAGAAAAACAGTAAAATTGGCTAAAAGGATTGTTTTTGACAGTAAAATTCAAGAAATCATGTTATCTAACAAGAGGCTATGGAATCTTATGAACTGGGTTAAAAAGTACAAGATGCCAGCTACAGAAGCCATCAAATTTAATGGTAGACTATACAATAATTTGGATGATTTGTAGCAGGCACTACACTAGTCATGCAATTCAGCTTAAGATTGCTCTATTGAATTATAAGTTCTTAAGAAAACATCTTTATGTTAATAAATTGAATGGTTTTCATTTTCTAGTATTGAACCCAAAGATGCTATTAATATGTACAATAATTCATCTACTCCTAGTCTAGATCACATCTCCTGGAGTCATCTCAAAAAGGTACTGTTATGGAACACTTTGGACACTAATCTTTTTCTTTTTCTTTTATCTATTTTTCTTGATTTTATATTTCTTTTCTTTTGAATTTCTTTTTCTTTTATTGATGATGAAGAGGCACATGACATGGCAGTCACATGGCAGGTCACATGATGTGATGTCATAGGCCTAGAACATGATAGAAGAATCTGGAAGAAAATGTTAGGACACATGGTGTACACATGGTGGCCTTGAGTAAGACATGAGGTGGACATGAGGTAGTAGTATGGACCAACATGTAACAGTATAAATAGGACTCTAATTTAGCAGAGGCTCCTTGTTGAGTTCTCTTGTGATTTCCCCACCTGATCACCTACTGAGAGCTTTACTTGCTTGTGTAGCTATTAGACTTTATGTCTAGTGGTTGCCACAACAGATACTAAAAGACAATAAATGCTGTTCTAATATTGTTAACATAGTAAACACATGTATTAATCTTAGCCACTAGTTGATGTACTTTAAAAAATTGTCATCTATTATTATTATGAAACTGAATAAATCTTTGTATGACATCTCAAAAGTCTTTTGTCCTATTATACTTCTCAATATACTAGGCAAACTAATTAAAAAGTAATAAGCAAGAGATTACAAGTCCATGTTTTTTAACTCACCTTATACAAATGGGATGGGTGAAAGGTCTTCACACAAGCATTCTTGTATTTGACATAGCATAATTCTTCTCTTTTCTTAATTATTGTCTTTTCTCCATAATTCTTGATAAAGTAGACTTTGATTCAAAGATATCTCAGTTTTCCTCTGATTATTTAATCAATGTACAAACCCAATATATTTGGAATAATTTTACTTTTCCTTTCTTTAAAGCTAATGTTGGTGTTGATTAGGAATCTATTTTCTTACCTATCCTATTGACTCTTTATATTACTCTAATTTTTCACATACTTGAAAAAAGAACTAAAAATATTCCTATTCCAATTTCTTTTCTGTTATTTATTGATGATAATCTTCTTATTTCTCAAGAGAAACATTTTGAAAAATCAAATACAAATCTCTTCTGTAATTATAGTATTATTTCTTCTCTTTTCAGCTAGTTTAGCCTTGTTATCAAGTATAATAAGTCAGAAGTTTTTCATTTCTCTAGATTGTCTAGAGACTTTGATCGTCCTTCTTTAAATTTGAGATCTTTAAAAAGTGTAATACTCAAGCAAAAGAACACTTAGCAATATCTGGGTTTTTTTTTGATAGGAAACTTTCTTTTTAGCATCATATCCATTACTATGCCAACAAAGCTCTATCCACTATCAAGTGTATGAAAATATTAGAGAACTCATTGTTACAATCAATGCCTCCTGGAGACAGCATGGACATGGGTAAAGAGTATGACGATATGATCAGCTGCACCACATGTAGTCTCAGTCAGCACCTCATGCAAAAAGTGTTGTTACCTTGCTTTATCCTTGTGGTCTCTTCATGTTTTAATCCTCATGTATATCTCATTGCTGAACTATGGACTTGTATAAATAGCATAGATACACTCATGTATCCTTACGCTTTACCAATTCTACATATCTCTTATCCTTTCTCAAGTCTTTGCCTTAGTTGCAACCTGAGCTCAAGCTTAAGGTCATTACACTCATCTAGGGAACTTTTATCTGTATACAAATATCTCTTATATAGAATGTGTATACTTCCTATTACTCTATATGGTTTCCAGCTTTGGTATTTCAAAGGAGTACCATTATATCAATCTATCAAAGAGTTGAGGAAAATGCAAAAAAGAGTAGCCCTCTAAATTACAGGAGCTTTTTATATATTACCATTATAGGGAGTTGAAGCTATAGCTGGCCTTATTCCTATTCATTTCTATCTTGAAAAAATTAATAGATGACATCACCTATGAATGGCAATACTTCTTAAGCAATATGTCAATTCACTATTGGGTGAGCATCATTCCAAGAAGGCTAAGCTATATTGCATGGCTATGACTTAGTTTATACCTAAACAACATTTGAAAATCAAGAGTCATATAATATATACCAACAACTGGTTAAATGAAATATTCCCTTCCTTGATAGTCTAAATAAAGAAATTTCTCTAGGTTTTCATTTGATAGATATTTTTTCTGATTGTTTATCTCAGTTAATTGAAAAGACCTTGAAGTTTTAGTCACTCATCAGAATAGACTTGATAATATCTATAGGAACTCTCTTGCCAATTATGGTACTGTGCTCATAGTCTTAGATGCTAGTGTCAAGAACAATGTTGCTACCTTGATTTTGTATATTCATAGAGGTCAAGAAATAATTGCAAAGACTATTCATCATACAATGAATGTGACTTCTTCAGAGGTGGAACTTTTCACCATCAGTGTGGTATCAATTATGCTACTCAACAAGATATTTCATACATTATCATCATTTACTCTATTGCTATATCAAAGAACCTTAGAGCTTTTTTCAAAAAGAACTCAAATAACTTGATTAATTTCTGGGATTGTCTGAGTAACATCAAATAGTTCTCACATCTTATGGTTGACAAGGAGTCAAAATAGCTTCAAATTGATCTTATCCTCTCTTGTAAATCTTCATGAGTCTTTAGCCAAAAAGAAGAATGTAATAATATTGTTTGTAAATAGCAGATGACTTTCTAAGTATTAGATTATAAGGGAAGAAATTTCCTTGACTTAAACAACAATGACAATCAACCTATTTGCCCAATGTATTCTAAGAGTGGTATGTGGCTGAAATACTTTGGCCTTTCAAATTCAATGTGTGCATATGTCACAAGATTGATTATGAATCATGCTCCTGTTGGCAAATATTGGCTTAGGTTCTTTTCCATAGAATTCTTTGCATATATGTGCAGAGAGAGTATCCTATTGAAATGAAAAGGCACATTCTGTTTGATTGTGTAAGATATAGAAAATCTTGGAATCTTAAGAGGGAATCTCTCAAGGATGTTCTTATGTTTCTAGAGTTCAATCTTAGAGTATTTTGCTTCCAGGAAGATATTACTTAGGACTTTTAGTAATAGTCTATGCTGTCTACTTTTTCTTTCTGTTCTTTTTTCTTTTTTCTTTCTTTCATTTCTTTTATCTTTTTCTTTTTCTTTTTCTTTTAATTAAGTAATTACAGTGTGTAGTTACCCTGGTCTATCACCACATCCCATATAATAAATCATTGATTTTTTTTAAAAAAAAGAAAAAGAGGATATAGACATTTGAAGATATAATTGGACTATTCTTCTTTCTCTTATACCACTATCTTGCATGGTAGTGTCTAATAAAGACTTAAGGAATATACAATTTTCTACTTCAGCTTTTTCACCTACTACTCCTCAAATGGATTGTTTACCAGCTAGCTTAGTGATAGACATCGACTTGTATAAGAAAGTCAAAGATTTTGACGATACTAGGGGAAGGTCTCCTTCTTCTAGTAGTGTCACCTCTAAAAGTGCTTCAGTCAAATCAAAGACTTCCCCCATACCATATTATGAAAGAATGGTTATTTAAAACAACTTTCCTAAAGAAGAATTCAGAGAACCCATTGACTGTTCTCAACTGTCATACAACAACCAATGTCAAGAATCCAGTCATGTCAATATAGTGATTGACCCAGTTTTACCTCAATGTCCATAGCATATTTCAAATTCTAATTGACTTATAGAGGCAGAATTATGGGATGGTAACTTTTATTCTGTTTTCCTTCATGAATTGTTGGAGCACCTTTCCTCTGATGCTAGTAATCTTAAGAAGTCTATGACATACATAGCCAAATACATCCAAAACAAGAAGATCAACACATCTAAGTCTAATAACATCAAGGACTTTGAACATATTGGTAAAGCTACCTGAAAGCTTATTTCATCCATCTATAATTCTGGATGGGACCTGCTTATTACTAATGATTATAAAAATAGCCTTAGGCAAAAGGTAGCTTCCAAATTCACTCCTAAAGTAAACCTGGAGAAGAATGGTAAGAAAAGAGAGAAAGATACAGACAAGCCCATTGACTTAGTCATCATTTGACATTATATTCATTCAAGAACCTCTCTGGTCAGTTATTCAATCCATTCCCAGCTCCACTAGTTGCAAAGGAGATGTACTAGTTGGTGTTCCTCATCATCCAAATTGGACTACTTTCTCTAGAACTTCATTGTGTGTTTCTAAATCTCCTAGGGTCATTGTATACATTAACATTTGTATCTCCTCTCTTTGTTTTTCTTTGCAAAATGACATTCTTAACCATAGAGATTTATCTTGTATCTCCTTTTTCAATCAGGGTTCAAGTTATTTGATTAATGTATATTCAGACTTGTCTCAGTTGGCTTTCAAAGTATCTTAAGAATACTGAAGTCAATATTAATAACATTCTCATCATGACTGAGAACTTTAACATTAGGAATAGTTTTTGGAACCCAAATTTTCCATACCATTCTACTCATAAAAACACACTCTTCAATATTGCTGATTCTTTTCAGTTAGAAATTTCTAAACCAACTGAATTCTTTCCCACTAGATACTCCAACAATGATTAAGACTCCAATTCAGTCCTTGATCTCGTCTTTCTTCTTCTGTTCTCAATAGAATTTGACAACTACCACATTTATCCTGATTGGAGGTTAATATCTGACCACACTCCCATCACTGTCAATATCTCGATATTTGATGAATGCATACCAACAAAAAATTATCCCTTATCAAGAACAGTGATGAGGAGAATTATTTCATTAAAAAGCTCACAAGCATTATCAAGTGAATAGATATGTCCTTTATCCAAAGCATCAAAGCTCTAGATAATACCATTCAAATGCTAGCCATCAATATTGACAGTACTTGGCTTAAATACTCCAAGAATTTGAACATTACTAAACATTCTAAAGCATGGTGGGATGAAAACTGTTGTAAAGATCTCAACAAGTACCGATAATCTCAAAGTCTAGAAGATTAGAAGAAATTCAAAAAGATGGTCAAGAAGACAAAGCATATCTTTTTTGATGATAAAATTGATAAAATTGCTAACAAGAAGTGTGGCCCATAGAAACTCATGAATTGGGTCAAAAAACAAAAACTCCCAGCCATTGAATCCATTCAGTTCAATAGTTGACCCTGTATCAGATTGGACAACCTATGGGATGTCCTTCATAATTCATTCAACTCTGTACAATCTCATGAAGTCAATTTCCAACTTCTTGATGAAATCACCAGTGAAGATGTCAAAATGTGAGCTCTGTTCTTAAGAGAAGAGCTTATTAACACCATTGAAAAATGCAACAACTTGTTGGCTCCCGGTCCAGACAAGCTATCTTGGAGTCACATCAAGAGAATCATTAAAAATAACAAGTGCATTACCAAGCTCATTGGTATTGCTAACACTTGTATTGATTTAGGACACTGGCCATCCCACTTCAAAACATCCATGATCATCATCATATGACTTTCCAAAGTCTTTCTGCCCTATTGTTCTGTTAAACACAATGAGGAAGCTCTTCAGGAAAATAATTGGGAAAAGACTGCAGTTCCTTATGATCTCAAACAATTTCATTCACCCATGCCAGTTAGGCAGTCTCAAGCATAGGTCCATCACAGATACTGGCATCGTCTTTATCCATTTCATTCAATCAGGATGGGTCAAAAATCTCTCCACCAGCATGTTAGTGTAACGACCTTAAGCTTGAGCTCAGGTTGCAACTTAGGCAAAGACTTGAGGAAGTAATAAGGGATTATTAGAAGTGGTAAAGCGTAGGGATACAGGAATGTATCTACGCTACTTATACAAGT
>Ga0157364_1005862_pt1 | contig 12561 bp, 6 predicted proteins | sample AttsexASBM2_FD_111476 | JGI IMG/M metagenome (GOLD analysis project Ga0157364, IMG submission 111476) | Fungus gardens microbial communities from leaf cutter ant in Ribeirão Preto, State of São Paulo, Brazil - Atta sexdens ASBM2 | ecosystem: Host-associated > Fungi > Mycelium > Unclassified ... | reverse complement strand
TTTTGTCTTTTTATACATAATTATATATATTTTATCATATTTTGATATTAAATTTATTTAATAAATATAATGTTATTATTTTTATTATTTCTAGAAGTTTTGACGAAAGTAATCTTTTGTAGCTCCTAATTATGGATTTATTTCTTTTTTGAAAGAATTAAATTTAGAGAGAAAAAGCAGGCTTTTTTGGTCATTTTTCTCAATTTTATAATTTTAATAATATATTGCAGTCGAACAAAAGAAAGTTAAAGAATTATGAAGAAAACCGTATACTCTACTTTGGAAATGTATTTATAAAGAATTAAATAACATCATTGTCGAGTTTAGTTTCTTAAAGCTAGATGAAATCTTTGCCACCGGGTAGGTTATAGCAGTGAAACATGATGAAAGAAAAAGGAGGATAATTTTTTCTACTGGAGCTTCATTAGGGACATAATCGACTTGCCGGTTTTAATGAGGTATGACGACCAATGAGGTCGCGAACGAAGAGCTTCCGGATTTCGTTAACAGGCATCTATTTACTTCCTTTGTAGCAGTTTGCAAATTATGCAATTGTAACAGTTTACAATAATAACCTTGTTTCTCCTTGAAGAACTTTTCATGTTTTCAGAATCATTTTCAGAATTATTCTATACCATCTACGAGAATTTGTCTATGAAATTTATTTATGTCCTAGCGAAAATGTCATATGCACAATTGTAAAGAGAAAGTCGCGGAAAAAAAACATTTTTTACATGTAAATTAAGCATATATTCGCAAAATGGTTTATTTGCAATATGCTGTTGATAAAATTTTTAATTTAATAAAATTTTTAATTTAATTTTTTCACTGCCCTTCTCACACAAGAGCCCAATTACTTGTTTTAATTAATTAATTACAAGCCGTTTCATTTTGTATAAATGGTATATATTCAGTAGTGTTTAAATAACAACATTGTTAGAAATACAAATGTTTCCAGTCAATGAATCAACATGTCCAAAGCAAGTCGTATGCGAAACACCATTACGAAAGTTTAATATTATTATTTCATATGTTTGGGTCATAGAGAGATTATATATCGAGATTATGCTACATTAAATTAGCGAAAACAACTTCTTTTACACTGTTGTTGTTACAATCGATATGAATATCGCCAATATACAAAATTCTAGTATTGTTAGTCAATATAATTCGTATGTTTAATTTGCTCAATAATATGAATCGAGATAAATTAAAATCTAAATTGCAATATTAATTTCATTAATATTGCTGTACGAGAAAGGAAATTTCTTAAAGGAAATTGTACGATGAAATATTAACATTACTGTAGCTGTAATATTGATTATGTCGAAGTATAATGCGTTTATATGAAACTAATTAAAGAACAAAGGAAGAATTTAGCGTAACAAACATGCCACTGCTTCTCGATCATATAACCTGTTTTCTCCCATTTTTATTCATCATTATATTATGAATGTACTTTTACAATTCCGCGCTAAAAGATATTACTTTTATAAAAATTGTAAACGTGATAAATGTCAGATTTAATAAATCTAAACGTTTTTTTATAATTTACGAAAAAAAGAAGAATTACAAAAATTTATTTTTTTGATCATTAATACCAGATTATCAAATTCTTTGTTTTATTTGAATATTATGAGTTATGAGGGACATCGAGGCTTGTTGACATAGTTTTTCATAATTTCGGCATTAGATTTTTTTTAAACAAATAATCATTATGATTAAAAATACTAGTATGATAGAGAGAACTTTTTCTAAGGTTTCGTACTAGTGGTTCTATATAAATGAAATACGAATATGCAACAATTTTTTTTGTAGTTAATTTGACTTAATATGGAACCTATGGAACAAATTGACGTACATATCACGATATTAGTTGCCTCTATGATAGACTCTATATTAAATTAACAGAAAAAGTAAAAAGAAATAAAAATTAGATAGTAAATGTGTACTTCTTAAAAAGTGTCTTTTTAAATTATTTTGTAATGAAATAGCAAAATGTTGTTTGATATTTAAATATAGAAAAATAAATATAATTATTTTAGTTCTATTTTATTTTATTATAAAAATATCGAATATAAAGTGTTTTGTCAAAGTTAAGTTGTAATTAAATGCTCACATATGCGTACAGCATGTTAACCCTAACCCTTTTTTTATATGAGCCATACCCCATCCTTAGACACATCTGATTTTTATCATTTTTTTATTATAATAAATTATCATTTTTATTATAATAAATTATCATTGTTACTCAAAATAACATGTCATATACTATTTCTTTTAACTAATAATACATTACTTAGATTTGCTTTTTCAAGCCGAAGGATATGAAAAGAAAGTTTAAGAAATTATGAAATGTACAAGAATTTATTAATTTGTATTAATGTCCGTCATTTAAATATTTTTTTGATGTTATTTTTACGCAGTTTCTATTTTTCCGATATTTTCTGCAGTTTCACACTCATGCATTCCCCGCGATTACCAGGAGATCTACATTCTATTGCATGAATATTGCGTAGGAGTGTCAGTTGTGTGATATTACGGAAATATTGTGCGGTTCAGTATGATATACATTCATCCGGTTTTATCACGCCCGCGCATCATTTTGGACTTCCAGTGAAGAATCGTTCACTTATAGTGACGCTGAACTGTGAACTTTGTACTGAGAAATTTTAATATAGTCTGTAATGGATATGAAGCCGAAAATGATATAATTTGAATAATGAAAATGTCTATATGTCGATGTTAACTCGCGTTTAAAAGAATTTAATCATTATTGTTGAAATTGCAGCTTCTTTAATTTTTTTTTAATTTAAATAATTTTTGTTATATATATATATATATATATATATATAAATTAATGCCATAAAGAAAAAACAGTAATTATATACAATCTCTGCAAATTTTATGTTAATGAATTATTAGATTATATATCTTTTATTGTTTCTTTTCTTTTCTAAGATGAAAGATGGCTTTTGTTAATTTTATGAGAATATATATGGTATATAAATTGTTATTATATTATATAATCATTATTTAATCATGTCTAATTCTTTAAAAATCATTCTACATATTATTCTGTCTATCATTCTATTTTCAAAAGTTTCATGAAATTTTTGATTGAACATGCGATGAAATTAGAACTTGTCTATTATATAATTTACTCGTAGATCCAAATCACGAGTTTGAAGAAATCGTGGAGCTCCACGTGGTATCGAACTTCTAAGCAGAATCACTACGCTCACGCAACGTTGAAATATTTCGACGCACTGAATTAGAGATTATCTGCATTTTCGATACTTCGTCACCGATCACCACTGATTGCACTTTGACAAGCGATAATTTTTTTCTTTTTTAGTGAAAACTAAGGGCGAATCGAAGTAAACACGACGAGGGGATAAAAGCTCTACAAAAATCAACCTTTCCGAGTTTCAAACAAAGCCGGTCTTAATCGATAGCCAATCGCGATCCCGCGTTAATCGATCTCTTCGCGAGATTTTTCTCGGCAGATACAATCTCTCGTCTCGCGGTCTCGTAACTAGAGTTGCTTGCAACGTGAATGCTAGATGAATACTGAGGTACGTCACATCGGGCGCCGGGTTTCAACCCCCTTCTACGTGTGCTTCTCATCCCTCTTCCGGTTCCCCGTTACCACCCCTCCCTCTCCCGCTCTGCTCCTTCATCAGACGCGCATCCACCCACGCAACTGTTGCGCCCCCGCCCGATTCTGATCATTCCTCAGCATTTCGCCAACCATCCAGCGAGCGCATGGTGGCAAGAATTGCTCCACGTGGACAATCGATCGCAATCGCGCGATCGTGTTCGCGCATTAAAATATTCATGCAGATTAGTATTTACTATATCAGAGTATTGAGTTAAATGCGATTAATTATATCGATCTTTTTAGCTAGGGCTGCCATTAATAAAGTTAATAGCGACATTGCTGCTTAAAAGAATTAATTAAATATATCGACTTTTCAACATTTCAAGTAAATGCCATTGTAAAATTGATTAAATCATCACTTTTAGAGCGATAAATGATTTCAGAGGCGGGCGACGGATATTTATAATTTAATTAATCAACTCCTGACTGCAAAATCTGGACTAAATAGTTGCGATTAGACACAATGAAAAATGGACATAGTAGTTTTGTAATATTAAGTAAACTTTTTAACTCTTGATAAGTTGGCAAAATTTCTAATACTTTGGTACTTTTTTCGCATTATAACGTCTCCACAATCTATTTCGCATTATACGTCTAATGACTGAATCTTACTTTAGTTTGCACTAAATCTGTCTTAATTGCTTAGATCAGAACTTCTGACTCGCGATTCACCTTAATTAAGACGTAATAAACGCGTATCGGCAATCAACTCTCGAGATGTATATATATATATATATATATATATATATATATATATGGGTTGTCGATCTCTTCGTAATTCTCAAGAATTAAACAAACAATTCACTTGCATTTATTACTTTTTCCACAGTAATATTAACTCATATTTTGTTATTCAGTAAATTATTTTGCATTTGTAAAGTAATACGAATCAATGTAGAATGAATCATTAATATTAAAACGCATATTTTCGTAGAGTTTATTTATCACTATATTTTTTTATCACTATTTAACATATTTTATTTATTAATGATAACAGTTATCTTTATTTATCTGTATTTATTATAAACAAAAAACATGATTGTTTATTTAATACGTATGTGCGTAAGTGTGTGCGCGCGCGCGCGCGCGCGCGCGCGCGTGCGTGTGTGTGTGTGTGTGTGTGTGTGTGTGTGTGTGTGTGTGTTACTTTTGTAAATAATACTCTTCTGTAATTTTCTGTACTGCAATAATGTTAGATAATCGAAGTTGATAGTGCTAATCGTGCAGATCGGTAATAATTATTTTAAAAACTTGATAACTTTTTTATCAGTTCGAACAATTTAGATTACGTTTCGAAAGAAAAATATTTGAAACGATATCGTATCAAGATGATATGAGATAAACGACAGCAATTATTAAAAAAAATATACCAATACAAATTTGTGAAAATGTGTTATTTATGAAAATGTGTCGATTTCTTGCCGAGTGTAATCAAAAACCAGGAATAAGTTGATATTCTCACCTCGAGACGACAACGATAACGACAATGACTACGATGTGTATATGTCGTACTTTGTAAACTTGGCTCGAACAATGCATAAAACACGTTGGCACACGTAACTCGTCTTTGCCTCTAACTAATTAGCCTAGATTTATTAACGGCAGTTTTGTAACGGTCGTAGAATTCTTACGGCCAGTCTTCTGTCGAGGCGGCTTAATTAATTACTCCCCCGTAGGGCGGAGATGGTAATAATGCGTTTCTAATTAGTTGCGTTCGTGCGCGCATGAAATACGAGTCTGCAACCAACACGACATAAGCAAGAGAGTGGGGAGAAGGGGGAGAGAGATGCAGAAAAGATGTTTGCTGTTAAATAATTTTCTTTCATTAAACTTGAGCAATTGAAAAGCATAGGCAATATGAACAAAGAATAATAGATTTCAATTTTATTAGAAATCGTGTATCGATCTAATATACACAGATTTCTGATAAATTTAAATCTCTTATTCCTTTATTCCTGTTATGCTTTTCAATTGTTTAATAGATTTTATTTTTTGCACATTTTTTCAAAAAAGCATTGATTGAAAGATAAGATAAAGAACATCAAATGTCAGTATAATCATAATTAAATCCTGGTATCCAAACTTTAGTATATGTACATTTTTCACATGTACCTACTAATTAAAAAATTGAATACTAGTGAAACTTCAGTGAAAGAGCTCTTTTCCAGTGCGAAAGAATTTGTTCATCAACAGAAATTAAATTTATTAGATTTCTCTCTCTCTCTCTCTCTCTCTCTCTCTCTCTCTCTCTCTCTCTGCGTGTATGCGTGCGTGCGTGCGTGCGTGCGTGTGTGCGTGCGCGCGCGCGCCTGTGTGTGTGTGTGTGTGTGTGTATGTGTGTATGTGTATGTGTGAAAATTCACATAAAATCGCTCGAGATATTTCGCTCGCAGAGTCTCACTGAAGTCAATCTTGACAGTTCTCGAGCATCAGTTGGACTCACGCACGATCTCCGAATGGAACATGATCTCGGAACGTATGAGCGTGACGTTCGCCGACAATTTCATGAATAATTGAACGTATGCTTTAAGCGAACCGTGACGTATTGGCGGGGTATCGGCTCTTCCTGCAAACAGAATATTCTACCTAACCGTCTGGACTTGATTGATTAACAGTTTGCACTGAATTTTGAATCGCCAACGGAGTCTTACACAATTTGTTTGCAACAAATAGGAATAATTTATATGCCATGATTGAATAATGCTTTGTACATTATACATTAGACTTAATTGAATGGATTGTAAATGTTTATCTTTTATATGCAATATATATATATATATACACACACACATATATTCAAAAGTTAAAAACTTTCCACGAAGATTAAGCATGTTTAGATCAATAATGTGAACATTTATATATATATATATATATATATATACATAAAACATTTATTAAATAATACAAAATAATTTGTTCTAAACTTATAGTTTATCTTCTTTTAATTTATATCCTTAAAATAATTAAATTTTCGAAAAAAATACTCTAATATAAAAATATTGAATATTCATTGAATATTATAATTATTAGAATAAAATATATCTCTTCTCATTGGAAAAAAATTTTTATTGGTAATAAAAAACAAGGATATTTCTCAAAGTCACCAAAATACATCCTCTTACATATTCTAATTTTGATAATAGATATCTTCTTTTTATATCTAAGTTTTCGAAAAAAAATATGATGATCTTTTTATCAGATTCATCTTGTATGGACACTAAATTATAAATGTAATCTACCTTCTTAAAATAAATAAAGCTTAGATTTTGTTGATTGCGATATATATAAGTAACGATTTAGATTAAAATTAATATGACAATTTTTCTGGGATATGTAAAACTTCATAAAAAGCGAAATATAATTAATAATTTTGCGTAACGAGAATAATATGATTTGAACAATTTTTTATACAGCTCACGTATTTGTACGAGACGTTGAGCATCATGAATGCAAATTTCGTGAATATGATTTTCGTGTCGGCATGATATAAATATTTTTCTATGCTTACAACTTATGGTGATCCTAGTACTGTAAAAATACTTGAATATTAAATATTACTATCATCAATGCATCCTACGATTATTAACATATACAATATTACAATTCTAGGTAATATTTGTTTATAGTATAAATATTAAAAATATTAAAAATAAATAAGTATGCCCATGGGTAAAAAGAATATTCAATATCAAAGACAATTTTTCTTTCCGTGACATTTTCATTCTTTTTTGTAGAATTTAAGATTTTTGTTTTAAAACTGAAAGAGGCGATGTATAAAATTTATCCCCGTTTTCTTGTTTTAATGATTTTGTGAGCAAACAAATTGAAAATGTTTTGTAAAACTTCATCTCAAATGTTATTCATCAACATTCCATTGAAATTAGTTTATTAATGCGTCATCACGATTTTCTTCTTGAATCGTTTTCTTACTTGCTTCCCTAGCATGAAATACAGATACTCTTCGTCAAATGAATTATTTTTTTTGCAACCAGAAATATAATTCCAGAATAATTTGCATTTGATAATTACATCTAAAAGTTCAGCGTGAAACTTTTTCTTCCGAAGAATGGAAAAATTCGATTTTTCTATGAAAGAATTTATTTGGATGCAAAATTTGAAACGAATATGTAAAATGAAAGAATTTGTTAATAACAAGTGCAATATATTCTAACAAGATTAGTTTCATATTATATCTTTAAAATAATAATACAGGAATTCACAATCTGTACGTATATCTTTCTTCTCATATTTCTACTTAAATTATCTATTAAAATATTATCCTTTGGCGAAGATCAAGTTCTGATATTCGCGCTACTACTTGCGAATCTAATTGTCGGTAAATGAAGATAAAGCATAATTTACAAAATAAATGTCGTGAACATATCGTCATATTAAAAGTTGCTGATTATAAATAGCTTAAAATGATTTTATCATTGTAACGAAATAATCCGTGTGAATTCAATTTCTTACCTAGGATTCCTATAAATATGTATTAATTTTTCGTCTAATTTTACTAGAATTAATTTTTATTTATAGATATTAAAACTTTTATCAAATGTAATTTGATAAAAGTTTTAAGAGCAATATATTAGCATTATTTATGTTTTACATATTTATATATTATTTATATATTATTTATATATATTTATATATTATTTATCTAAAAAATAGATTATGATAATTAATAATGCTATTAAATGAATATGGCATATTTACTTGTATCAAATAGTTACGTCATTTGTTTTATTCAATGATTGCATATTATTTGCCGAGTTTTATCATTATATTCTCTTTAATATCGATTAAAACGAAAAGCTCGTGACTGTTTCAATACTTACATTGGCACAAGGCTTTCACAGAAGCAGCGATAAAGTTTGCGCCAATGAAGGAACGTAATTACGAAGAATTCTAACGAAGCTACCGGCGATGCTCTGAGCGAATAAGAAGGGAAGCTTTTAAGACTATAATGAAAGCTGCCATAAACATCTTCGTAGACTCCTCCCTAGATTATTATTTTGACCTTCAATTTCGTTTTAAATATCTTTCCGTCTTCTTCTTTTATTATTCTTAATTTAAATTTGCAGCCGTGTTAAATCGAGATTAATTTGGATCATTAATTTATATGTGACATATCTTGAATAATAAATTTTTTAATAAAAATTGTATCAAAATATGATGAGATACGAAACATGAATTGATGAATTGATTAAAAAAAAATTCGAGCAACATAATAAAGAGATCATAATTTTCTCGTCTGAGAAATAAATTACTTACATATTACAAATTATTCAGATTAGCAGAAAGTCGGATTTAAATTGAATAATTCATATGCTTTTCGAGACGTAAGAATTCTAAATATGCCGAACGATAAATTCGTGGCAATAATTAAACTCAACGAGAATTCCTAACGAAATTATTTGATATTTCGAGAGCTGTGAAAGGGTTTGTATATCGCGCCGAACGACTGATTCTGTGTGGACTTTAGAGTGATTCATTCTGTCCATTTATGCGCGGAAGAGCAATTTACTTACAATGGGCGGTTACAAAGCCATACTTTTTTGCATTATTAATAGGGACCTTATATACGTTCAATAATATAATAATTCAATAATTTGTCAGTTACTAACAATATTAACATATTATTGATAGTATGTGATTAATATTGATGGATTGATGTAGATTGTAGATTGTACTCTGAGAAAAAATGTACTAAATCAATATAGCTTAAAAGAAACGGGAACACTTGACAGATGGCATAATATTCGATGGCATCTGGTTCTTCAGAGGAAGTTATGCCGTACTGGAACGTGAAGTTAGCACGACATTTTTTTATTTTTGATTTTTTGATATTAAAAATGCAGAACATTTTTGAAAAAACAGTCGAATGGAAAGTGTTACCGAAATAATTATTATTTTTTAAAAATTAATAAAATTCCATGCTAACTTCACAGACACTATTTATTGTACTGATATTATTATTGTTTTATATAAGGTAATATACATAATGTACATAAAAAAATTGAACCGAAATATTGTCAATAATATTGATCGTGTAAAGTTGTAAAAATACTAATGCATACTATCAATATTATTGATTCAATATTACTGAGCAATATTATTGATCGTGTGAACAGTCAATATAATTGCGTGATCATGGAAAGTTGAAAATATTTGTCACCATGATAGCAAAAAAGGAAACGTTTTAGCGTAATGTGATACAATTGACGCTGTTTGCTGAAATAAAATCCTCGATAAAACGTTTCACACTGAAAGAAAAGATTGGTTACTGCAACAATTTAGATAATAAAATGTGGCATAGCATTTTTATATGGCTACAGTAATCAGTTTTTGGTTGTAGCAGCAAATTTTTAGTTGCGTTAACCTATCGAAATCATATATTGACATTGCGAATAGGCTAACGCAACTAAAAATTTGTTGCTACAACCAAAAACTGATTACTGTAGCCATATAAAAATGCTATGCCACATTTTATTATCTACATTGTTGCAGCAACCAATCTTTTTTTTCAATGTACTTATAATTTAATATAATTAATTAAATATTTAACAGTAATATTTAACAGTAATTTTAATAATAGTGAAAATATATTCTCAGTAATAACGTTGTAATTATTACTCATCTAAAGTGTCATTAATCATACTGATGTATCAATGACGGTTAGAAGCTATAGAAATCCTAGTAGTATTAGGTTTAACCATAGAAAGGGTAAGACGCATTTAAGCCGAGTATTCTGAGTTCAGGCTGGTCTAGTTACATCGAGTGTAACGTTCGTGGTATAGTATTCCCAAGAGATCCTGCACTATTGAGTCGGTGTGAGACATGTTACTTACTCGAAGTGACCTGGAAATTCCTCAGCAAAACGACTGATTCACGATGCTCTTTGACCATTAGGGAAGTTTCTCATTCCAATCGGGAGTTTTCCTTGCCGTAAACGGCGGGAGAGAGAGTAGCAGCCGGAGGGGACATAAAAATAGTCTAACACCTCTTGGAATCTTCGTCGAGTCTTTCCAGAAAGAAATGTAATACCAACAGTCACGCTGCACTTACTTTGACAAAGTTCTTTTTCGTTGAGTTCAGCGCGTTCCTTTTTTTTGTCGCGCTACGTATTTACGAGTAATCCGAGAAATTGGCATTGTGATCTGCAACGGCGCGTTTTTACCTGTTCCAAGAACCCCTGGGGAATTCTTCAGTAGTGGAATAACAGTTTATTTCATTTTAGAAAAACTATGTAAAATATTTTCTTAAAATATAAGTATAATAAGAAAATTTCAAAAGAAAATAATATTAATGAATAACATTAATAAAATAATTGCAGCGCGATAATAATTCCGCATTAAGTTCTGTATCTATTAAATTGGTAAACAGCATTATTAATTGCAGTTTATTTTGTGTTCTTGAAATAGAGTTTTAAAAAGTGAGAAACAATGCACAAAATATTAGATTGTTCATATAGCATTTATAGGAAGAATTTTAAATATAATGCTCATAATTGCGAAATTTTTTTTTTACGATGGTTTAAATTCATTCAAAACTGTGTATATTTTATAATTTACGTTTGATAATAAAAGCATTCGATGTAAGATTCTTAATTTTTTTAAATATTTATATAGAGAAATCGTTTCAGATTTTGTATAGCGATATTATATGACAGCGCAAATGTTTTTCGAGAAAATTGTATCAAGTGCCGTATCGTCCACTGCTGTCGATCGAAAATGATTATATGATCCTTTGATATTATCAACAAAATGAAGTTCTGGATAACAGAGTTACAAGTCAATCTCTCCGTCAGGAATAAGCAAGTCCTCGGAGGCTTCAGGAAACAAACGCTTCGTGGAAATAGTTCTTATTCTGATCGCAGAAAAATTCGAATCAGTTTATCTTTACATCTATTTTAAGGAATCTTGAAATAAATTTATATCTATAAATATTTCATAATAATCTTATTTTTAATATTTGTAATTTATATTTGTTTTAATACAATGCACTTGCATAAGTTTTTGCGTAAATAATTCTTGTTATAATTAAAATTGAAATAAATTTAAATGAAGAAATTTTTTTATAAAGAAGAAAGTTTTTCTTCTTTATAATTATAATATATATAAAATTATAAAATATTATAATTATAATATATATAATATATATAATTATAAATAAAAATATTTCCGAATATTTCAATTCTTTTAACGATGCGTGCGTATCTACTTTATTTTTGCATAAGCATTTGTTGTCGCAATACCTCTTGAGACAAATCTCTTTCCGATATTCTTTCGACAGGAAATTACATTTACGCTAACATCTAATGACTCAGTATCATGAGAAGAAGGAGTATTTGATCGGTGATGCGTTCGTTCAGATTTTAGTCGACATCATTATTTATATATGTTTTCTAAGTAGTAAGTAGGAACCACGTATTTCTTCTATTCAAAATTTTTGACAGCTCACGTGATTAATTGAGCTCCTTCATAAAGCACTACATGGGAAATGTTGCGTGTGATCTAATCGATTGGAAGATGATGTCAATTTCATCTGATGTATCGGTGATTTATTAAGCCGTTCATGGATAGTAATTACCAAATTGTGTATTTGATCGTAATATAATCGTAATTTAAGCTGAGATTGTGCTATTACCATATGAATATACAGATGATGAGGGAGAGATTACTTTAAAGAAAAATTAGGAAATAATAAATTTGATTGTTACATAGAAGAAATAAGTGATTGAATGGATTAGATTTTGAATCTACAATATGCAGTTTTTGCATTTCTATATTTGTATATTTAATAATAACTATCTCACTTTGTTGTAATTCTCCCTCATCACATCTATATCCATACTATACTATACATTTAGATTAACACTATTTAAGTAACTAGAA
>Ga0157364_1005861_pt1 | contig 12562 bp, 11 predicted proteins | sample AttsexASBM2_FD_111476 | JGI IMG/M metagenome (GOLD analysis project Ga0157364, IMG submission 111476) | Fungus gardens microbial communities from leaf cutter ant in Ribeirão Preto, State of São Paulo, Brazil - Atta sexdens ASBM2 | ecosystem: Host-associated > Fungi > Mycelium > Unclassified ... | reverse complement strand
TGTTATATATGGGTGACGAACATTAGTATCAGTGTTAGAATATTAGTCGTTTGCGCATATCAATATTCAGAAATCTTTTGGACAATATAGTTTAATATATATATATATATATATATATATATATCATTCTATGCACATAGCTATCTATAATTTTGTATATATTAGAAATATGAATTGTTCTTGTTACAAATTATACGTGAACGTATTATTTAAAAAATTTATCAAAAATATATCAAAGTATATAAATATATAAATATATATATATATAAATTGTAATATATATATATAAATATATATAATTCGTCAAAAAACTTTTAGATAGATTAATTTATAATATTGATACTTTTTAATTGTATGTTAACAATTTTGGTTATTGTATATTTATACACATTTTTCGATGTTATGCAATTTAATTGATTGTTCTTAAATTATGAAGAGAAAGAGATAAAACTTTTCTTAATATATATTCTTAATCTACAATTGCTAAAATATTAATTAATATCACTAATATTATATACACAAAAGAAAATATATTAAAATATAAACTAAATACGCTTACAAATTTATATGTATAATATAACTAAAAAATTATTCTATTAGAGTGAAATAGCTATTTTTTTAATCATAATTTGTCACAATAATTAATAAATTAACTGATTTTATTTTTTTTATACTTTGATAAAAATTTTAAAAAATATATACGTAATTTTATATATTAAATATATTATGGACAAAAAATTTATTTTTAACATATGTATACATATAATTAATAATATATGTAATGCAAAAAGGAACATATTAGCCACTAACACTATTCTTTTACAATTTTATGAAAAAAAATAAGAATAATCTTTATTAATGCAACATGAAACTTAGACTTATTATCTTTACGTAAATTTATGTAAATTTATGACTGATGTCATTCATTTTAGGTAATAAATAAATAAAATATTCATATAAAATTTTACATCATTATATAATATTTTTCTTAAATTTCGATTATCTCTAAATAAGTACGAGGTGTGTATAAAAAAATTCATGCACTGAATTTTATTCTGCCGACTTCTCCAACCGCCCACAGGAAAGTAGATGGGGTAGATGAGAAATAAACATAAAAGTCCTTTAACGATATTTGTTTAACGATATTTGTAATGATCGAGATATTAATGTTTGCAATTGTACTAATGAGAGCGCGCCGAAATAGAAATGCTTGAAGTATAGCTAAGCAACGGTACGCTTCCTTTCTTAAACCGGTTCTACATTAATTGCAAGCTGATCGCAAGTTTGTTACGACAGCCAATCTGAAGCTTGCATTTTGAAATCAACGCTTCATATTGACTGTCAACAAATTTGCGATTGGCTTGCAACTAATGTAGAATCCGGCTTTACTTCTCCAACGCGTTGCCGGCGCAGCCCATTGAAAAAAATGGGCCAGACTATACTTCGAACGGCCGGAACGTTTCTATTGGCGCGCTCTTATTAATACAATTGCAAACATTAATATCTCGATTATTATTATTACGAATATCGCTAAACGATAAAGGACTTTTATGTTTATTTCGATCCCATCTATCTTTCTGTGGGCAGTTGGAGAAATCTCATGGGACACCTTGTATATCCAGTTATTTCTTAATTTCATCGATTTTAATTCAAAAGTATAAACATAGTGGAATTAAACATCATGATCTAATTCCATCATGGTCAAAACAACGAAATAAATGTATACATGTGTATTATAAAAATTGTCAGTTCCCGAATAAAATGTCAAAATTATTTATGTCAAAATAACATAAAGTTATCGAATTAATGATATAAATTACTAATGATATAAATTAAAAGTTGTAAGTTCAAATATCACAAAATTTTATTTGTTTGATGATATATTCACATACGTCAACGATAAATTCTTAGACGCTTTTTCAAAGATATTTATTTACGAGACAATTTTATTATATAACATAAATTTTACATAGATATAATATTTTTCCTTATTTTATTTTGTATATGTACGTTCGATTAGAATATTTTAACAAAGCTTATTTTGTATTCAGATGGAAGTGATTCCGATAACTCCGCAGATGCTACGTACAATCATAAAAGAATTACAAAAACATCAATTATTTGTTAAATTAAAAAATTTAAGAGATCATATACAGAGACATTATCCAGTTGAAACCGATTTAGAAACTCTCGAGCAAGAATTACAAGAAAAACTAAAGTATGCTGTTTGCGTTGGATTGATCGCTAAATATGGAGATGACCAATATTGTATACCAACGTTACGAGAAGAGGCTAATGCTGCTAAAACAGCGATCAGTGCATTCTGGGAAATGTACAAAAACGTAATACAATACGTTCGAGTTCTTTTATGTCAACTTTATTTTTTATGCAACAAAGTGCAGTTAACCAATAAAGATCCTTTTATTAATTTAGAATTATCAGTTGCTTAATAAGAGAAAGAAAAAATCAGATATCAAAAGATCGCTACATCAGAAACAAAACAAATATATAAATTCCTCTAAGAATTCCTCTAGCGATGAAACTGATAGCAGTGAGGATTCAGATTTTTTCTGATCTATTTTTTTTAGACATGTTTTTATATACGTTTTATATGATACGAAATTTTATATATATATATATGTATTTGATGTATAAAAATAATATCTATATAAATTATATAAATTTATGAAATATATAAATGGTAGAGACACAATTACGCAATTTAATTATGATACAATAAAAGGCCTAATGCTGTGTGGTACCAAGTACAGAAAATGAATTGTTTACATCGTAAAATTCTTCGCTGGTGCTTTCTTGTGGTGGATTTTCTTCGTCATGATTTTCTTCGTGTGAAATACATTTCTTTTTTTCATTTCTTTTTTCATATCTTTTTACTTTTTGCTTCTTATATTTATCGGCTTTATTTTCTAGTGCAGTATTAAACAAAGGTTTGACTTTTAATAAAAGTATGTTAAATAGACGCGATAAACTCGGGGAATCTTGCAAAATTAAATTAATATAAGCTTCAACATTGTCACGTTTTTTAAAATTGCTACATAAATTATACAATAATGTACCATTGAACACACTAGCAACTCTAGTTGGTTCATAAGGATGTCCCAATAATGCATTTAAGTTCATGCTATGCCTCAAGCAATTTTGAAACTCTGCAAAACCATGAACAATTGTGATATTAAATTTTTTCGGTTGCAAATGCAGTTTCTGATCTATTTCAAAATTAGATATAAAGAATGGAGCTGCAATTAAGCAGTCATTAGCATCAACTTCGCGAATGGCATCTACAAGTGTAGCATCAATTGAATACTGTGGTCGATAATTTCCCATTCTTCTTTCGTGTCGAATATTGTCTACAATTCTATTAAATCTCTGATAAAATTTGTTTAAGATTCTATAAAAGCCTATATTACAATCTATTAAGTTAAATAACAAAGCAAATAATAAAGAGTATACATGACAATTGAATTTAGATGGTTCCTCTTGTTGATCAATCCAATACTTCATGGTAGCAATATACAACATCCAAATTGATGGAATTTCATTCATATATTTTGCATTAAAGATTGTCAAAGTGGTATTTAAAATTTCTCTTCTGATGACAATGGATATTTCTCTTAAATTGAGTAAAGAAGGTAGTTTACAACCAAATATATTGTCACTATACTCCAATTGATAACGCTTTATTTTCTTATTTTCGTCTCTGGTAATATATTCCATATTGGAATTCCTTCCCTGAATTCCTGATATCAGTAATCCATAAATAACACTTATAATTTTTGAACTTACAACAATAGATGAGATGCAGGAAGAATCTTCAATTTGTGCAGGACAAACATACAACTTCCTTATTATTAAATCTATAAAATAGGAAGGAAATCTACTTTGTTTAAATTCATTAATAAACCACTGAGGTAAATTGTCAACCAAAGATTCATTAGAAATCAACTTCTTTTCTTCAAGTATGTTTGTTATTTCTCTATCTTCTATTTCCTCTCCATCACTTAACTCTGTATCATTTGTTCTTTCGTCAATAAATGTCAAATTATATATATCACCTTCAAACTTATAAATCTTGGATGTATTCTGCATATTTGTCCTCGAAAAGATTTCTGCAGGAATATTTAGTGTATATAACACACTCAATGGTGCATTGATATAACTATTTATTACCGTTTCTATGGTATTTAAAACATGTTTGCGTTCTTGTTTTCGTAATCTTCTTAGTATTCCTACAACGGCTTCATTTAAACTGCGTCTTCGTAGCCAATCAAATGTCATGTCTATACGTCGTTGTTGTTCATTGTTACACCTCCTCCTTCTTGATCGTGGCAGATGATGGAAAAAGTTTTTAAACATATGCTGCTTCACATAATCATTTCCTAATAATACTGCTGCTAAGGGCAATAAAGACTGGTTTAATCCATAATAAACCTGGAAAAGTTTATCAACATAATAAATTTTGCAGCGTTTTATGTAACCTCTGCCTGTTGGGTTAGGCACTATGTCAGTTTCCAATGTATTGAATGGTATGTATAATGATCCATAAATATAGAAGTCAGAATCATAACTCAATACAGGACAATTGAGAATGCGTGCTATCGCAGCTATTGTATTGTCTGCTTCAAATATACACTGCGCATATCTAATACCTTTTTCTTTCATGATATCTTTGAAGACCTCTCTCATAAGTAGAGGAAGAAATTTGGTCCGATGCTGAGAAGATAAAGTATAATTTGATGCAATCTCAATCTTCTGTTTAGTTCGAGATATAACTGTTTTCAGCTTCTTGTCTTCACAACCACCATCAATCAAAACCAGTGGAGTAACGTTGCATTTTAGGAGTTTATCAAAAAAATCCCTCACACTTTGCGCATACTTGTCATAATCACCACCAAAAGCACAATTGCATCTCGCATACCAAGTATACAATTGACAACACACACTGTTGCCATCAATTACTAAATAACTGTCATGTAAAGCGTAATATTCGAGATAACGCTCTGAATCATTCGATATATACGTTGTTAGACCAGGGATACCCATTCTAAAAGTTAATTTTCTTCAGGAAAAGCTATAAATAAAAACTTTATTCAATGAGTTTCTATAAGATAATAAACATTGATATTTTTAACATTTCTCAAAACTCTTTTTTAGTACTTTATGTAATTAGCTCCCTTATTTTCACTTATTACTTACAATGTGTTTATTTGAGTCTATTTATGATTCTTCTTCTTCTTCTTGCTTAATGGCTCCTGCTTCTGTCTATTTATGATTGAATCTAATTTTATGAGAGAAAACTTTTACGAAAAAAACTAGAAAAGTCAAGACATGATATAAAGACTGATAAAAACAAGGATATGCTCGTCCGGTGGTAATCCACTGGGGTGCGTTCCAAAACTTGACTCTGACAACTCTGAGTATCTGGGGATTAATTATTAATTAAAAGTGAGCAAATTCACTAGGGTATTCATAATTTAATTAGTCAATATCTAGTAATCTTTGCTCACTTGTAATTTTCACCTCTTCTCCAAATCCACAATCAACTGCCTGGCCTAATTTCTACCGAGTCGAACATAGTCCTCTGTCACAGTCAAACAACAGGGGAATGCTCGACTGTAATTGATTGGTTCTTATTCTGATCCGGATTAAACTCTCGGTGGAAATTAGGCCACTGGTCATCGTGGGCTGCGTTCAGCATTTATTTTTCAACTGTTGGTAGTTTTCTGTGCGCTGATTGGGTAATGCTTTTAGATCAAGAGGAATCTATCTCAGTAGACAATGACCTATTATATATATTAATATTATCCTTATTTGTGCTTGTTGAAAGATACTCACTGTTGCCCAAAAGTTGGAGCATTTCTAAACTTTGAAAAGAAAATTTCATCAACTTTATTTATTAATATTATAAATGTACAAAAATGTACAACATACTGTTCCAATAACAAATTTTATTTTAATAGTGTACATTCAAAAATAAAATAATTATTTTCAAAATAACATAATTATATATGTAAAGAATTATGGTTTCGTATAAAATTACGGTGTAAACTAAAAATTACGATCCTAAACTTTTTGAGAGGTAGTGTGTATGTTAGATACAAAACTAGCAACAATGATAAAGACGCAACATATATCATTTTTTAATTTAGTAGAAATCTGTACATATATACATATAGAGAGACTAGAGATATATTTATATATTTTTTATTTTACCAAAAAGCTAAAACAGTATATTTCTTTTTTAAGTTTTCTTAAACGTGGAATGCATTCTTTGTTAGATCAATCGCACTGTCTTCATGTTAATTATAAATTTGCTGAAAAAAAAGTATTGTATAAATTACTTTATATAATCAAATTATTTGTTCACGAAATTGATACATATAATGATATAAGATTATATTGATTACTATAAGAAGTTCTAATTCTCACCAATTCTCACTTAATTAAATAAAAAAATATAAAAGATTTAAAAAAAAATTTTTTTTCATCTTTTCTTTTTTTCCTTCTAAATAAATAAAAAAATTCTAATAATTAATATTGTACAATAAATCACAATATGTTGTAGCTAGATAAATATCATAAATTTCAAACTTTCAAATTAACGTGCATATTTTCTCATTTTCTGTACTTTTTGTACCATGGTTCGCAAGCGCCCGATCTCTCTCGTCCCATATAGTGAGGCCGTCGCATGCGCAGATCTTCTTTGTATTTTGAAACAATCCGGATGATCTAGCTATAATACCGCAAGCCAATCTGAAGAAAAATTTATAATGTAAAATAATAAACAATTATCAGAAACTTTGACAATAAGAGTCATTTCGTACCTAGCTCCGCTATTTCCATTTATCTTGGACTCTGGACTATTACCTCTTCCAAGATCATCTGGATCCTTAGTAATAATGAGAGATCTGCCAATGATGTCAGGTATCTTAAGAAACTTGTCTATCTTTCGAAAAGCAGCTCTGCCAGAAGTGTCAGCTAGGACATTGCCAAGATCACCAACATGCTGTAATGACAAATAATAAAATTGTTAAAATACTATAAAATTTAATCCTTACCGTGCAAACGGGGGTAATTTTTCAGTCCAGGCGATTGTAAATATTTTGAAAATAAGTGAGTACGCGCCCAAAATATTTAAACAAATAATCATCTTCATTTAGAACAGTTAAGGAAATTACACGAAACTACTTTTTAATATTTTCTAAAATCATTTAATCCACTAAAAAAAAACATGCTGGACATCAACGATCCATGTTTACACTAAATGAGTACTACAAAAATGTTTACACAGCAAGAATTAAGAATTTGATTGTTTAAATTTACCCTTTTGGACAAATCATTTTCAGGGCTACCGTGTGGTGAATTATTTGGATTAAAGTGTTCGCCTACGCTGTAATAAAAATACAATTTATTCAAAATGTCAATCCAAGTACTTACTTTTGCAAATTTTTTTACCTTTCACAGCCATTAGATATATCACCGCATTCATGTACATGCATACCATGCTCACCAGGAGTCAAACCATCAATTGTACCATCTATGATACATCCCTCTGAAGTTTCTGCAAATCTTATAACCCCTCTGATCAGATTACCTATGCTATATCCTGAATTTCCACTCAACATCACCACAGCACTTGATCCATCTGTAAAAGATAAGTATCTAATAATTAGTATATGTTAATTTCTGAGATCCATACATATGAGAGTTTAAATAGATGTATATTAAATCTCTTTGTCCTATTTTTCATATTTCTATACTTCTATACATATTGAATATATATATGCATATATTTAATGCATATATAAAATATAGAATATAAAAACATTCAAAACAAGTTTTTAAATCGTCTTTTTCAATAAAATATTTCTTTTTTATCTTTGACTATCTTAAAAACATACTTATGCTTTCAGAAATCGTGAATGAAACAGAAAAAATTGTTATAATATATATCAGATAATACATTTTATATATATACATATATATAAAACATAAAAAAAATTATTTAAACCTCCGTATCCCTTCAACACTGCCTGTCTTCCAGTTCTTTCGATTCTTTCCTGTATGATGGAATAAGGTAGATTTGTTTCAAGAGTGACAGTGCCACGTTCTAATGATATATCAACATTCCGAATGTCCTCCAGATCTGCTATACTCTTAGAAATTGCATTAACGCATTTCTCGCATGTCATATGTACTGCAAATTCAATCTGCAGAAATAACATATAAATATGACAATATTTTCTGCCAATAATGAGATAAAAGTTAATTTACTTACTTTCGTTGAAGCCATTGCATGCGATATTCTTACATCAACGTTGATCAACGTAATAAACAATGATAAAGCAAATTTCTTTATACAATTACACATTCATCGAGTCATGTCTATCATTTCAGTCTATTCAGTCTTTTATCTCTTTCTTTTTAATTTGTTATCAATTTTCTAGCAGCAAGATCTCCAACAGTTTGTTATTTGGCACATCAGGATCTGTTCGCGTTACTTGAAATTCCTAAAAATTTTGCACTTAAAAATAGACAAATATATCATATAATCAAAATTGACAAATATCAATTAATCAATTTTGATTTTTTTTGTCATTGATTATTGAAACAATTGGCTTGAAAGGCTCGTGGAAATGTACCTTAATATCAAAGGAACCAAAGGTACAAGCTCGGATATCTGCCGTTAGTGGCGTTGCTCTCCCAAGCCTTCTATTTCTCTCGCGTACTATCCAATCTCTTGTCTTATCTAACTCCGAAACTGCATACACTTCACGAGGTAATTGACGATAACGCGTCAGCTACGTTACGACAAAAATACGTTATACGCACTAATACGCACGACTAGTTTGTGGTTAGCGTACATATATACATATACATACATATTTATATATATATCTCATGTGTACATAACAAGCGGATTGAGTTTGAAAAAAAGATTTCTGCGACGTTCCCGTCGATCCCGCGCGAATAATCTCGTGTTTCGGACTGCGGGAATATATTTGGGAAATACGACGAAGATGGACGTATCGCGCTCCTTTGAGATATTTCCAGGTAGCTCTTCGCAATAGCGCGACGTGACGGAAGATTACTCTCCTCGATTATCGGTCTTTCTCGGTGAAAGTTCTTTAACGTCGAGACGATTCGTGAGTTGTCGCTTCGAAAATGTCCGTGACCTTCGCACAACGCGGCAGGCCACCTCCAAATCCTGCCCAGATACAAAAGGTAAAGCAGTTGATTTGCAAAAAAAATTATGGCTTTTACTACTAAACCATTTATAATTGAAAGCTGAAACATGGAACATGTTTAAAATTGTATAACTATGTATGCGTTTATCATGTTTTTTTAGATGCTTGATGAGAATAGCCAGCTTATACAAATGATTCAAGAATATCAAAACAAGGGCAAAGCACAGGAATGTGTACAGTAAGTGATTCAGCAATGATTTTGTTTCTTAATATTTCAACATGTATTATGTGTCTCCTTTTTGATTCCATTAAGAAATGTTTCTTGTGAAGTAATATTGTGTAGCAAGAATTAAAAAAATTTTTTTTTTTTATTATTGAGATGACAGTCTTAATCTCATATCAAATTATTTTTCAGTTATATATATCAAATGTCAAGTATATATCTAAGAGGATTGTTTAATAACTTTTGTTAAGTCAATTCATAAACTTATTAATTTTAACTTTCAGGTATCAGCAAATGCTACATCGCAACTTGGTATATTTAGCATCTATCGCTGATGTAAATCAGAATCTTCAGACTTTATTACCTGTAAGTAACAGATCTGATAGAATAAACAACATAAAACATAATAAAATACATTTAATTCAACAAAAACTGTTAAGTTGAATAAAATTTTTATAAAGAATTGCAAAATTAAATTAATTATCTTTTGATTTCAAGCTACCTCAAGGTATTCCTAATGGTCCTCAACATGGTATGATGAATCCACAAGGGCTTCCAAGTGGTCCAGGTGGTGCAACTGGTCCTGGAGGAGAAATGCCACCAAATACGCAGCCAACAATGCCAATGTCGACGTTTAATCAAGGCCAACCAATGGCACAAGGTTATCGTGGGCCTGTAATGCCTGGCCAAGGACCTACCATAAATAGTATGTTATATTCCAATTTGAATTTTCTATTGAGAGAAATCTTATTCTAATTTAAATTTATATTAAATTATAATTATATGTCAATTTAAAAAATCTGAAGCATAATTATAACTTTATTAACTCTACAGATTATTAGACATTTTAATTTTTTAATATTTATAGGACCTCCAACTGCACCAGGTCCACAGCAATATAGAGGTCCACAAGGTTATCCTCAGCAACCTTCTCAACAAGGTTATCCTGCTCAATACACTGGTCAAAATCCTGGCTCCAACTACCAAGGTCCACAAGGATCTGCATACACTCCGGGTCAACCAAATCAATATGGACCGCCAAACGCTTCTCAACAGCAAGGATATAATGCAGCAACGCAGCCAAATTATGGTCCTCCAACTACAGTAAACAGTTATGGTCCACAACCAGGTGGTTATCCACCACCAGGCACAGCTCAGCCACCTTCAGGATATGGACCACCGCCGCCAAACCAACAAGGCTATCCACCTTCAAATGCCTCACAACAGAATTTCTCATCAGGTAGTCAACAACAACAACCAGGACAATACGGCAGTCCTAGTCCACAACCAAATTATCAGCAGCCTCCGTCCCAAGCGCCACCTCAAAACGCATACGCTGCTGGACAACCTGGAAGTTATCCTCCTCCTTCCTCACAGACATATGCGAACAATGTCCCACCGCAAAATTACCCACCACCTCCGACAACTAGTGCGACTCAACCTCCACAACCTGGGTCGCAGCAAAACGCGGGTCCGCAGCCCAATTATGTTAGCCAACCAAGTCCAGGTCCTGGCGCGACGCAGTACGGTCCCGCCTCTACATCTCCGCCATTTAGCACCTCCTCTGCGAGCAGCAATACTTATGCCCAAAGCAGTCAGCCAACAAGCACACCATCTGCCTCGACGCAGACATATCCGCCGAATAGCGGTCCGCCACCAACATCGCAAGGCGGAAGCTATGCACCCCCGGTGCCACCAACACCTTCTGGATATCCCGTTCATCAAACACCACATCCGACATCGCATCCCCCGCATCCACCACCACCGCACACTCAGTCACCACATCAACCACCGCACACTCCGCATCAACCACCTCACCAACCAACTCATCAGTCATCCCATCAACCACCACATCAATCACCGCACCAGCCACCGCAACAATCTCAGCAACAGTCGCAAACAGCTCCGCAGACGCAACAGCAACCGTCTCAGAGTCCAGCTCCGAGTGGATTTCAACCTCCATCTGGTCCACCACAAGGTCCTGCTCCACCACCAGGCCCTCAACAACAACCTGCCTATGGGCCGACTACTACGCAAACATATGTTCCACCGACTCCAGGAGGACAACCACAGGTATTGTTGGAGTAACATGACTATATTGATATAGATGATTAGTTTATGATTTGAATTTATGTTTCATGGCAAGTATTGTGTGTGTGTGTGTGTGTGTGTGTGTGTGTGTGTGTGTGGGTGTGTGGGTGTGTGTGTGTGTGTAAAATTTTATAGTTTTTATAATCTTATACAATTTTTTATGTAGAATAAGAACACTTTATCTTCTCTGTCTTAAATTTTTTATGTTTGAAATATCTATGAAAAATTGTAATATATGTGGAAGAAGATAAAACATATAAATTTATTAACATAAATCGAAACTTATTGAGAGCATTCTGAATTGCAGATTTATAGTCCTCATCCACCACAAGGAGGACAACATTATGGGCATCCTCAATATCCTCCTCAAAGTTATCCTCCACCGCCTGCAGGACAAGGATATCCACAATATCCACCACGACCACCTGGTGGCCATATGCCTCCTCCACCTGGACCACAAGGACCTCCTCCACCTAATCAATATGGAGGTTACGGTTATCAGCCACCCACACAATAAATACATCAATAACTCCCAAATTTACATAAAATTTAGATTATTACGGATATTGAAAATATTTTTGTTTACATTTTTAGTTGCTGTATGAGTACGTACTTTCATAATGTAAATCACAATGTTTATTTAGATATTATGTATCCATATTATATAATATTCATAATATTTAAATATTTTGAATATATGAATATTTTAGAATATTCTTTCAACAAAGAATGAGATTAGAATTAAAAAAGAATTATGTAAAGAACTTAATTTAATTTAATCTTATGCATTAGATTGATAATAAGAAAAAGTTTAGGATAAAATTATATATAAATTATAGATGATGTTCCATGAAAGGACTACTAGTTGGATTTACATTGTTTACAATTCTTTTAACAATCTTCAGTATTTATATACATATATTTTTCCATATAATGTGGTGATATAAATAATTTATGTATAATTTTGTTTTACATTATGTTCGTATATACTACGTCAGAGTAGTAAATATTATTATTATTATTATTATTATTATTATTATTA
>Ga0157364_1005860_pt1 | contig 12564 bp, 16 predicted proteins | sample AttsexASBM2_FD_111476 | JGI IMG/M metagenome (GOLD analysis project Ga0157364, IMG submission 111476) | Fungus gardens microbial communities from leaf cutter ant in Ribeirão Preto, State of São Paulo, Brazil - Atta sexdens ASBM2 | ecosystem: Host-associated > Fungi > Mycelium > Unclassified ... | reverse complement strand
TAATACAAAGTAGTCTACCTTATATACTATTACCCATGGTCCATGCTAACTACTGTGCACCCTACCCTAAATGACCATGAGTATAACATGAGGCCAACATGTGTTGTCCATATTGTATGACATTACCTTGTTCCAAAACCTTCTACTCCATTCTCCTAAGTCTCGTGATCAGTCTTGTGATTATGCTATCAACTTGTGACTGATGTGACAGCGTGACAGATAAACCCCAACCTGAGTTGTTCTAAAAATAGAAAAAGAAAAGAAAAAGAAAAAGAAAAGTAAAATAAAGTAAAAAGAGAAAATAAAAACAAAGTCCACTGTCAATGATCTTGACACTAGGGTAGTTTGATGGTGACCAAACAAAATTCAAAGACTGGTAGAGAGGGATGAGATTGTTCCTCAAAAGCAACAGGGTCATGGAGACTGACAACAGAATCACAGCAATCCTAGCTTGTTATGATCTTAAGTCTTTAAGGGTTAGATGAAAGAACAACTCTTGTATTGAGTAACATAAGAGAACTCGATAGAGAACTCTTTTACAAACTAGTCTACCTTATATAGTCCTACAGATGGTCCATGCTAAGTACTGTGTACCCTACCCTAAACAACCATGTGTAGTCCATAAGGCCAATATATGGTGTCTCTGTTGTATAACGTCATCTGTTCTCGAATCTTCTACTAAATTCTCCCAAGTCTTGTGATCTGTCTTGTGACTATGCCATCAGGTGACTGATGTGACAGCGTGACTGATCAAACCTAACCCTAGTTGTTCTAAAAATAGAAAGTAGAAAAATAAATTGAAAAGAAAATATAAATAAAAAGAAAAATAAAGTAAATCAAGTCCATCTTTTTCAATCTCAACATAGCTCATCTTAGAGGAGGTGTAGCAGGCATTTATGCACAGAGAAAGCTTGATAAGCTAGACAAAGAAACCGGAACCCAGGATTGGGAAGAGTTTGTCTGGGAAATCAAAACCATGTTCAGTGACAAGACAAAGACAGCAAATGCTGAATGGAAGATAGAAACCTTCAAGCAAGGGAAGAAGAACACAGTAGATTTCATGATCAAATTTGACACATTGGCAATAAAAGCAGACACAGATGAGCTGCACGCCATCTTTCTATTGAAAAAGAACATATGACAAGACATTATCAAGACAATACTAGGATACCTGCCAATAGCAATGCTAGAGTCATTCAAGGAGTGGAAAGTGGCAATAATGTCAGTCAGACAGAGATACAAATCCACAGAAGGATGCCACAATTACAAGACAAGCACTGGAACAACATATGGAGGGTGAGGTTAGCCTATGGACATTGAAAAGTCCAACAACAACTTCAAAGACGTGAAGCCTAAGTGCTTCAACTGCAACAAGTATGGACACATGGCCAAGGAATGCCAAGTGAAGAAGAAAAAATGAGAGACTAGAACATGTTTTAAATATGACAAAGAATGGCATATCACCAGAGATTGCAAAGGGAAGCAGGCGATAAAGAAAAGGAAGGTCCAGGAAAGATTAGATGATGAAGATGAGAAAAATGAGGAGGGTTTTGGTGAAGATCTTGAGTAGGCATGGTATAAGAGATCTCCCATGTAAAGTCCCAGAATAAATACATTATTTCAAATTGCCAAAATAGTGAGAGAAAACAGGAATTAAATGTGCAAGCAGATGTGAAGACAAAGAATAGAAAGAAGTTGAAAGTCAAGGCTCTGGTGGATTCTGGATGTACACACATAGGAATCAACGAACAATTGGTCAAGGACAAAAGAATCCAAATGAAGCTGATAAACTTCTTATTTGAAGTTTTTAATGCAGATGGAATGAAGAATGGAGAAGTGACCAAGATAGCATCTTTGGAAATTGAGATCAATGGGCACAAAGAAACACTGGAAGCAGCAGTAATGGACTCAAACAGGATGGACATGTTCTTGGGTCATGACTGGCTAATCAAACACAACCCAGAAGTTAATGGCACTATCAAATTTACAAGATGTCCAGGAAGTTGTATGATGAAACACAAAGATATACAGTTCAAGACTAGGAGAATCAAAGAAAACACAGACACCAAGGAACAAGACAATGAAGAAATTGGCAAAGAACCAGACAAGACAAACCCAGAGGACTTACCAGATTATATTTAACCTTTCACGCATTTGTTCAACAAGAAGAAATTCAAAAAACTACCAGAGAGACATGAATGGGATCACGAAATAAATCTTACAGAAGAAGCTCCAAAAGAACTGAATGACAAGGCCTACATAATGACATTAAAGAAAGAAGAAGCTTTGAATCAATGGTTGGATGAGCAACTAAAAGCAGGCTTAATAGTAGAATCAAAGTCAAGATATGCAGCACCATGTTTTTATATTCCAAAGAAAGATAGTTCATTACAGCTGGTTCAAAACTATAGGAAACCCAATCAGGTCACGATAAAAGACAAGATACCATTGTCTCTAATCAGAGAGGTAATCAACAAACTCAAGAAGATGAAGTACTTCAATAAATTGGACCTGATCTGGGGGTACAACAATGTTTGAATCAAGGAAGGGAATAAATGGAAAGCTGCGTTCTTAACCAACAAAGGGTTATTCGAGCCATAGATTATGTATTTCAGGTTATGCAATTCACTGGGGACATTCTAGAGAATGATGAACAGTATCTTCCGAGAGTTACTGTATGAAGGAGTACTGGCAAACTACATGGACGATTTCGTAATACCAGCAAAAACCATGGAAGAACTAGAGGAAAGGATGATCAGGTTTTTAAAGATAGCAGAAAAACACAATCTGTGTTTCAAAAGGTCAAAATGCGACTTCAATATGGAGGAAATCCCTATCCTAGAAGTTATAGTAGGGAAGGGATAGGTCAAGATGAAACAAAAAAAGATAAAAGCAGTGAAGGAGTGAAAGACACCAATAAAAGTCAAGGATGTGGAAAGTTTCCTTGGGTTTGCAAACTTCTACCGACATGTTGTAGCAACCACTCGCCGGAATGGCACTCATAGTTTGCTTACCTCAGCAAAGCTCTTAGTAGGCTATTTAGTAGTGGGGATTACAAGAGAACTCGACAAGGAGCCCTCACTGTATTGATCCTCTATATATACTACAGGCTTCTGGTCCATGCTACAACAATAATTACCTGCCCTTATGTCCATGTATTGTCCTCATATCCTATTACTCATCTACATGTGTTTTCCTTAAGGCTACCATGCTTTCTACATGTGCCCTAACGTCATACTCTTAATCACCGCTATACATGTGCACACTATGTGTACACTATGAGGAACTCATGTCCCTTGACATCACTTCTAATCCTAGCTCCTTCTCTAGACTCCTCTCAATCCTTCTAGACTGTTAGTCCTTCTAGACCATTCTAGACTCTGTCACATGACTTCCAGATCACGTGCCTATCTTCTATCTCTCTTCCATTGTAGACTAATAATTATAATACTTAACCCTAACCTTAGTCCAAGTCTGTCCATACTCTCATACTATAACATGATGATTTATCCAAAACTTTAGCCATACAGCAAAGCTATTGAATGAAATAAAGGGCAAGAAGGATTGGAAATGGGAAGAGGAACATCAGAAGACATTTGAAGAACTCAAGGAAAAGATAATGAGTCAACTAGTACTATCTCTACCCAGAAGAGAGGGAAAATTCAGAGTGGAAACAGATGCTTCAGAACATGCTATAGGAGGAGTGCTATCCCAGGAACAGGATGGCAAGTGGAAACCAATAGCATTTTTATCAAGAACAATGCAACCAGCAGAAAGAAACTACAAAATCTATGACAAGGAGCTACTGACAATAGTGGAAGCTCTAACCAAGTGGAGACAGTACTTACTGGATGCATTGGAGACATTTGAAATTTTGATGGACTATGAAAATCTGAAATATTTCTAGGAACCTCATAAACTAAATGGGAGATAAGCAAGATGGTATTTGAAGTTGCAAGACTATGACTTCACATTATGACACATTCCAGGGAAGACGAATACCAAAGCAGATATTCTTTCAAGAAAAGATCAAGTCAACATGAAAGAAGACAACAAGGACATCCAACTCCTAAAGGAAGAACTATGGTCAAGAAGAATAACAGCTGAAATCACTATGATAGGAAGAAAGACAACAACAGAAGAAAGTGAGGTAATCAAAGAAATTCAAAGAAATAACACCAGAGAAAAGGAAGTGGTCCAAGCATTGGAAAAACAAGATGGATTGACATGAGAAGAAGATGGAGTGGTTTACAAGGAAGGAAGAATCTACATCCCAAATAATAAGAAGATTAGAAAGGAAATTCTAAAAGAGAATTATGACTCAGTGGATGTGGGACATCCAAGACAACACAGGATGCTGGAATTACTCAAGAGGACTTACTGGTGGCCAGGACTAAAGGAAGATGTCAAGAAATACATACAGGGATGCTTTAAATGTTAGCAAAATAAAGTTTAACACCAGAGGAAGGCAGGAGAATTACATCCACTGGAGATTCCCCAAGGACCATGGCAAGAGATCAGCATAGACATCATTAGACCCTTACCTAGGTCAAATGGAATGGATGCTATAGTGGTTATTGTAGACTGATTCACAAAAATGATTTGACTAAAGGCAACAACAACAAATATCTCATTGGAAGAAATTGCAAAAATCTATAGGGACAACATATGGAAATTACATGGAGTACCTAGGAAGATTCTCAGTGATCAGGAACCACAATTTGCATCAAAGTTTATGGAAGAATTCACAAAAGCGCTGGGGACAAAGAGACAACTATTGACGGCATACCATCCTCAAACAGATGGTCAAATAGAAAGGATAAACCAGGAGATAGGAACATTTTTACAACATTATGTGAATTACCAACAAGAAAATTGAACAGATTGGCTAGCTGCAGCAGAGTTTCAGTACAACAACAAGAAACATACAGCAACAGGAAAAACACTGTTCGAGCTAAACTTCAGAAGATATCCTTGGAAAGGGGACCTTATGGTTCAAATAGAGATTCCACAAGTAGAAGAATTCCTGATTGGAATACAGAAAAGTTGGGAACAGGTGACAAAGGCAATGGTGTTATGGAACGCTTTGGCACTAACATTTTTCTTTTTCTTTTTATCGATTTTTCTTGATTTCTTTTGAATTTCTTTTTCTTTTTCTTTTAGTGACAATGAAGAGGCACATGATATCGCAGTCACATGACATGTCACATGATGTGACATCATAAGCCTAGAACAAAGTGGAAGGATCTAGAAGATGATGTCAGGGCACATGTATACAACATGGTAGCCTTGAGTAGGAAATGAGGTGGGCATGAGATTGTAGCATGGACCAGATGTATTTAGTATATATAGGATGCTAATTTAGCAGAGACTCCTTGTCAAGTTCTCTTGTGAAATCCCCACTAGATATCCACCTTAAGAGATTTGCTCATTGTGTGATTGTTGGACTTTGTGTCTAGTGGTTGCCACAACAAATGGAAGAAGCATAGAAAAGCATGAAGAAGCAATTTGATAAGAAGAGAAGAAACCCTTAAGGACTAAAGGTCAGCAACAACATGTGGTTGGAAAACAGGAATATTCAATCAAATCAACCCTCAAACAAGTTGAACAATAAAAGATATAGACCTTTTAAGATCTCAAAAGACATTGGTTTGGGAGTGTTTCAACTGGAACTTCCAGAAAGATGGATGATTCATAATATGTTCAATGAAGACCTGCTGACATGATGTGTGGAGCCAAAGTTCAAAGGACAACACAAGGATCCAACACCTCCACTGACAATTATTAATGAAGAAGAGAAATATAAGGTGGAAGAAGTCAGGAAGCATAGGAAATATGGAAGAGGAACACAATACCTGGTACATTGGAAGGGCTATGGAGATAAATATGACCAATGGATAGCAGAAATGGGGTTGCCTCATGCAAAAGAGGTGATAGAAGACTATTGGACAAGGTGTTCGAGTTAAAACCTATAAAGAGAGAGGGGTAAAATCCTATTTTGACAGCTCAAAGAAATCACTCAAACTCTTAAAGCACCCATACAAGCAAATGTCTTCTTAAATCTCTAACAATAACAACTATGCTACAGCACTGTCAAAATCGCAGAAAGTGGACTCTGTTTCTTTTGTGTTCTTTTTCTCATTTTTATTTTCCTTTCAACTTATTTTTTATCTTTTCTATTTTTAACTTTGGAAGAAGGGTTAGAAGTGACCAGTCACATTAGTCACATCTGATGGCATGGTCACAACACTGATCACAGGACTGAAGGGAAGAAAGCAGAAGGTTCTGAAATAAAATAATATCCTATAACATGGACACCATATGTTGGCCTTATGTTCTACATATGGTCAGTTAGGGTAGGGCAAGCATGAACCATTGGTAGTAGTATATAAGGTAGACCAGTTGTAAAGGGATCTTTATCAAGTTCTCTTGTGCTTTCCCTAATACAAAAGTTTGATCTCTGAACCTGCTCTAAGATTCTAGAATTATAACAAGCACCTGCATCCCCAAATACATACATTTCCAGAAAACTAAACAATATAGACCAGGCTCAAGTCATGAAGAAAGAAAGAGAAGACTGGACAAGACTATACCACAAGACATTGAAGGGGTTAAAAACAATAATTGATGTGCAAAGAATGGTGAAGGATATTAAGAGGATGGTAGAGGAAGCTAACACAATGATAACGGAGATAGAAGGACCAGTTCTAATGGTAAGTATCAACAACAGAACAACAAATGCCACAAATATTGCTCAAATATTGGAAGACCTTCGATATCTGGTTCAAAGCAATATGGATGAATGAGCGTTCCAGATCCAGAGGATGTTAGCCGACAAATTGGATTGTTACAAAGAAAGAGGCAACAAATACATGGACAATAATATTTGGGAGATTCAGAAGTTATATATTGATGAAGAAATGAAGAAAGAAGAAGGAAAGGTTGAAGATGAGGAAGTAATACTGATCAAACTATATGGGGTTTCCACAACAACCTCCTCATCATCATTGTAGACAAGTTTTGTAATGGATAAAGTGGAAAATCTCCTCAAGTACATGAAGTTTGTACGAAGTCCAACACAAACAAGACTATTCAAACCACTACCACACTACCAATCTCTCAAGTCCAGAGATGAGCAAGACCCTGTGTTTTGAAAAGAAGTTGCAACAGCACTAGTGGACTAAAAGCATAATACAGAAACAGCCAGAAATGGGTACCAAATCCCCATGTTTCAAGGAGGTCCACTGCATGAACCATACTTCATCGCAATCAATAACAGAGAACAGATTATCATTGGCCCTAACAAGAAAATAGTGACTACACATATGGTAGGAGAATTGGAGATCTTAATCTGATTCATAAGGATATAAATGCTAAAATGGGGGTATTGTTATGATCAATACCTCAAGAATGCATCATGGAGAAGGGCAAAGGGTATGACGACATGATTGGCTGCACCGTAGTAGTCTCAGTCAGTACCTCATGTAATAGGTACTATAACCTTGCTTTATCCTTAAGGTTTTCTCATATTATATGCTTTATGTACTACATATTGTTTCCTCATTTTCTACCAGTATATATAGTATAGATACTATCTGTTATGATCTTAAGTCCTTAGAGTAAGACAAAAGAACAACTCTTGTATTGAGTAATACAAGAGAACTCGATAGAGATTTCTTTACAAACTAGTCTATCTTTTATACTACTACCAATGGTCTGTGCTCACTACTGTGCACCCTACCCTAAATGACCATATGTAGAACATGAGGTCAACATGTGATATTCATATTGTATGACGTCATTTGTTCTAGAACCTTTTACTTCGTTCTCCCAAGTCTTGTGACCAATGTTGTGACCACACTATCAGATTGTGACTGATGTGACAGTGTGACTGATCACTTCTGACCCTAACCCTAGCTATTCTAAAAATAGAAAAATAAGAAAATAAAACAAAATGAAAATGAAAATGAAAAATAAAATAGAGAGGAACTAAGTCCATTATTTGTAAACTTGACACTATCCTGTATTCTTATGCTTTACCACTTATACAATTCCCTTAACTTCTCTCAAGTCTTTGCCTAAGTACAACCTGAGCTCTAGCTTAAGGTCATAACACTCTGTATAGGATTGTCTACCTTATATACTAAAAGCCCATGGTCTGTGTTCTACTACTTTAGCCTACCCTAAACGACCATGTGTTCACTTTAAGGTTAATATGTGTTAAACATACTGTATGATATTATCCTTCCAGAAACTTCTACATTTTTTCTTTGCTACCACATAACTTGTGACCATGTCATGTGACATGTGTCAGTGTGTCAGTGACATCACACTAAACCCTAAGTTTAAAAGATAAAAAGAAAAGAAAAGAAAAGAAGAGAAAAATAAAAAAATATTAGAAAAAAATTAAGTCTAAGCTTCACAACTCTGACAGTAGACAACTAGGGAGAATAATCCATCAAAGTTGATTCCTTTGACCTGGGGTAATTCTTTTGCAATAAGTTGAGATCTATAATGACCATCAGACTTAATATTAAATACCTAGCAATTCTTGATTGCTTTCTATCTCTTAGGGAGGTCTATAACTTCATAGACATTTCTATCTTTAAGTAATTTCAGCTCTTCAAGACAGGACTCAAGCCACTTCTTTTGAATGTTAGCTGGTAATTTAGTGGCATCTCTAAGATTTTTGGAAATTGGGTAGATTTCTGCTACATATTATACTAAGAGAAAGTAAATTTACTCCACTCTCTTTTTTCTTATAAGGTATGCCAAGTAGCTAGTGATAGCTAGTTCAGCTGATTTACCTGTAGAAGGTAGAGTATATAGTGTCTATTCTACTATTACAATTAAAGACTAAGAGTTAATTTAAGAAAAGAATCTTATATTGGGTTAACATAAGAGAACTTAACCATCTTGACACTCTAAACATGGAGGATGATATTGATATATACCCTCCCAGAGGGAGGTCTCAAATGAACTTGAAGAACAATTCTAGAGATTCCTCAATCATCTCTACTACTTCTTCTAAACCATACCACAAGTGTATGAAAATTCAAAACAATAATCCATTGTGGTTTGACCAAGTTGAAGATGAGTGCAATGCTCATTCTTCAGGTACTAATGTAGGAGAGAGTAATATATCTAATGGTTTGTTTTCTGGCAACAACCACAAAGGCAAACAACATGAAATTAACAAGGCACCAGCCCTACACAACATGTTGCCTCCTTCTGTAGAAAGCATAGTGAATAATTAACACTTTCCTAATATGCAGCACTTTGAAACTTCCCTCAACTATGATATTAATGGTCTTTCTGAGCCTAACTCTTGGGATAGCAAGACACACCCTATTTCTATTTTTGGACACATGGAGTCTTTGGAAATTGATTCCAAAAACATGTTTACTTCTTTACTGTAAATGGCTAACTTTATTAGAACTAGGAAAGTCAAAAAATGTAAAATATCAGATGTTACTGAATTACAAGGATTTGGTGAAGCTGTATGGAACTTCATCTTGGCTATCTATAAGGCTGGTTGGGATTCCATTCCTATTAACAAACAGAATATTTCTTTTAGGAGCATGGTTGCAAGTAAATTAATCCCTAGATCTCCAAAAGTTAATATTGGTTCATTTTCAGGCAAATATAAAGGTAAAGCAGTGAAAATTGTCAAGCTTTCCCCCCCTATCCCTGTACACCCACCTAAGGAAGTTTTGGAAAAATCAAAATTTTTTGGAAAAGGTAAAAAATCTACAACAGCAACTAGTTCTAACTCTAGAAAGTCATATGTTCAGGCAACTAGTTCAAATGTTTCAGATATCCTCAAGCTAAAGGAAAATTATCCTAATCTCCCAGTGGAAAAGATTGAGAACATCCACAAGGTTATCAATGATATGGACAAAACAAAACCTTGTATTAAGATGACTACCAAAGAACTATCTCAGAAACAAGTTATTGTTTCTATAAGCAAGACTAATGTCAATAAAATTATAGTGTCTTTGTTGGATCATGTTACTAACATCAATAGAGCCCTTAAAAATATCAAGTCCAAAGTCATGATAGACTATATTCAACCAGAAACAACAGAGGTCACTATTGTTTCAAATACTGTAGCAACTCAATCTAACCTTAAAATCATTGAAAGTTATGTCAAGAACATTGAAAAAATTATATCAGATGATATCTAGGTCCTGAGACTTCCTCAATCGAAGTTATACTTAAAAATCATAGGAATTTAATATTTCATAGATAATACTAACCTTTCTATTACTTCAGATGCTATTAAATTAATAATCAAGTCCAACCACATTTTCAATGATCTTACACTTGTCTCTAGACCTAGAGTTATCAAAGTTTCTCCCAAATCTGACATGGTAGTTATTTGGATAGATGTTTGGGATGCTCAAAGTGGTAAAAATGCAAAAATGCTAATTAACAGGTGTTTTAATATTGGAAAACATATTGCCACCATCTGTGGAGCAAACATGAACCCAGGTGTCCCCTAGTGCAAAAATTGTTGGAAGTGGGAACACACTACTTATGCTTATACAATCCAAGAGTTGAAATGCATCAAATGCAACAGGCCTTACAAGAGTGAACATCATTGTCACTTCACATGGTGTTGCAAGGCAAACTTCAAGATTAATCTACCCAGACTCAAAACCAAACAAGAGGAACCTTATCCACATCCATTCAAATGCTCAAACTGAAAAGGCAATTACCAAGCCAATTACAACCTATGCCCATTCTGGAAACACCAGTTCAACAAAGAATAACACAAGATGAAGTACCAAGAATTCCATGAAGTTAGAAACAAATCAATTTACTTGGCTGCAAGTAACATTCAAGAATGATTATAAAAATCATTAATATCTTTTCTCAAAATGTTTGTAAGAACAAGTTGCTTACTAACACCATCTTAGAAGCACAAAGAGAATTCAACATAATATTCATTCAAGAGCTACCATAGTCATTGATACAATCTGTTCCTAGCCCTACTAATAGGAAAGAGAATATATTAGTAGGAGTTTCTAACCATACTAACTGGTTAAATTTTTCCAGAAATCCATCAAACTCCAATGACTCACCAAGAGTCATCATATACATTAATATTTGTTTTGCAAGTCTTTGTTTTACAGACATTTTTAATCATAGGGACATTTCATGCATTTTCTTCTTTAATCATAGCTCTATTTATTTTTTGCTAAATATATATATATTCTGACTCATCACAATTGGCCTTAAAGTATCACTAAACATTTGAAATCATGGTAGAATGAAAACTGTCAGATCTTACTGGGGATTTATAGGAATTCAAGACATCTTGACAATTGGAAAAATTTCAAGAAAGCAGTCAAGAGTTCTAAATGGGAATTTTTTGATAATAAGATACAAAAAATCTCAAATAAAAGAAAAGATCCTTGGAATTTTATGAATTGGATCAAAAAAAAAACTCCCAGCTATCAAAGCTATCAAGTACAATGGTTGCCTATACCTTAGAATAGAAAACCTTTGGAAAGCCCTTCACAAGTCATTCAATTTAGCACAATATCAACAGATTGACAATTCACTATTAGACAAAATCCCTAATGAATCTCAATCTAAGTGGCTATCTTTCTTGAACAAGAAATTCTTCTCAGCTATATACAAGTTCAGTAATGACTCAACTTCTGGACTGGACAATTTATCTTGGAGACATCACAAAGAAATTATTAAGAATATGGAATGTCTTGATAAGTTCATTAACATTGCTAATGCATGTATTGAATTAGGATACTGGCTGTCATATTTCAAAACATCCACATCTATCATAATTCCCAAGCCTAACAAGGAGTCATATGACACTCCAAAGATGTTTAGGCCAATTGTCCTTTTGAACACACTCGGCAAATTAATTAAAAAAGTAATTGGTGAAAGGCTCCAATTCCAAGCCTTATTAAAGAACTTCATTCATTCTTGTCAATTAGATAGTCTTATCACAAATAACCTACTCACTGGTTGTGATACTTGAACTTAGTGGTGTTTCAGAGGTTCAGTATAAGAATGTGATGATGATAGATGATGGAAAGTATCAACAAGAATAATTGACATTATTAAGTCTAAGGTCTAGCTCTCGGACACAGAGGTATATATACAAAAGAGTGATGGTCCATGTGCAAGCTGTTGCCATCACATGATCAAAACTCATACCTGATAGGAGCTGTCATCTGTCATAGCAACTGTCAGGCTAATTTTAAAAGGTAACTAATTATGTTACTACATTGATATGCTTGTATCTCTACCAATACTTATTGCTTTGAGACACATTATATATTGTTGGAAACGAATTGATGAGCACTTTCCAATGCAAGTTCAATCGTGTGAATCCGTTCAGCCGTTCATGAGATATTAGCAGACAAAGCTTTTACAGCTACTGATGGCCTGATATCTCAGCCATTTGTTGTTGCTTTTATACATCTCACATATTGTATAGATAGCTCTTATTTGGGGCTTTCCAGAACAACTTGCTTTGTGAAAATCAGTCCACTGGTTGTAGAGATACAAGCTGAATGAAGTTTGTGACAG
>Ga0157364_1005859_pt1 | contig 12565 bp, 5 predicted proteins | sample AttsexASBM2_FD_111476 | JGI IMG/M metagenome (GOLD analysis project Ga0157364, IMG submission 111476) | Fungus gardens microbial communities from leaf cutter ant in Ribeirão Preto, State of São Paulo, Brazil - Atta sexdens ASBM2 | ecosystem: Host-associated > Fungi > Mycelium > Unclassified ... | reverse complement strand
TGTGTGTGTGGGTGTGGGTGTGTGTGTGTGTGTGTGGGATGCACAGTTATTATATAGTACTAAAAAGTACTATCAAAATTTGATATTCTGATATAATGAAAAAATAAAGAAAAATTATAACTGCGTTTCCTACCATAAATAATATACTTATTTCATAGAATAAATAGGGTAACTCTGGTATATACGCCGCACCGATCAAAAACTTAATTTATTAAATATTATTTAATGTTTAAAGTAAACGAACTACATCAGTAAAAACTTTATACTGTCTATTATTATGAAAAAAATATTGGAAATCCAAAATATATTTATATTTCATATTAAAATGAACTTTTTTAAACCCTTGTATTTTTGTCATATATCCCAGGGATGGGATATATGACTACTCATAGAGAGAGGGGGAAATATGTATGACTTACGAAAAATTTATAAATAATGCATATAAATAAATCATAAAATGATACAATAACTTATAAAATGTATTTATAAAATTTTATTAAGTGATAAGAAAAAATATGATAAATATGTATATGAAGTAATAAATAATAATTACAATCTTCCCACATGTATTACAAGTATTATGACATGAGATACATATTTCATGTAATGCGTTTATTGCATTTAGTGCACTGAATTCAATTTGCCTACTTTGTATACTTTGGACGTTACAAAATTATAAAATTCGTAATTTTTTGGAACTTTGTATGAGAGACAACATTTCTTCATGCACTCATAATCTGATTCGTCTTGTTATTCAATTTAAATCCCGCCCACTAAAAATATCGATATCCCAAGGTGGGATATACAAGCCAACAAACTAATCAAAAAGTACAAAAGCAAAGTACTTGTATTTTATTATACAACATGCTTTACTATTCCTCTTCACTCATGTATCACGAAATAACCACTAAGTCTTTTGCATGTCCTACAGTAATCATTTTATGTATATTATAATTTATGATGGCGCTATTTAACATAGTGACAAATCGATTCAATTCACAATAATTTCATTAATATTAACAGTAAGAAACTGAAATCACAAGTGAAAATATGGTGAGAAACATTTTTCAATATAATCTAATGTTGTGCCAATCAGTTCCACAGCGACTGCATTATTAAAGGTCGGAATTATGATTGTGCGAGACGCAGTTCGACAGATTTTATAGTGCGATAAGAGATAATTTTTTATTGAAGATGGCTCAAATAGTGAGCCGAAACGTACAAAATTGAATTTGTGGCATATTAATAGGTATTAGTTAGCATTGCGCAATATTCAGCGCCTCACTCCTATCGCTCATTTGTATTTTGACGTTATTTTTTTCATTGTATTAATTTAAGGACTATATAAATTTTGTATGTTTCTTTACTTGAATTTATTTATCAATTGTAATACGCGTGTAAGGAACCATAATTAACCGGATAATAATTTGAAGAAATTATCAATATAGTGATGCATTGTGTGGACAATTATTTTTATAATTGTATGTACAGACGAATCCGGTTTATGAATATTTTTAGCAATATGTAATTCAAAGTTAATGGTTTATCAAATGATCATCGAGTGGATTAACAATAAATTTAAACTCTGCCGAAATGATTTCGGATAATGGAAAGATGATAGTGTGCTTTTAATTCGATGATTATTTACTGTGTATTATAGTCTTTTTATTTCGTATTTTTACGACAAGAATCACTAAAAAGGCGCTCAACCATCAGATTCGTGTAATTTTACTCGATTCGTTTCGAAATATAAACAGCGATCGGTAAATGCGGCAGGATAATCATCGAGAAGTAAGAGATGCAATAATAATTTATCGTTATTACGTCAAATGACTCGAATAAAAAAGTAACCAAAATTAAATTTTATTAAATTTTAGTGTAAATTTTTAATTTTTATAACTTTGGCTTGGATTTCATACATTAAAATAATACATGATATTTCTTATTGCATAACGCAAAAAGAAAAAGGATTCGTTTTACTCCGAAATTGAAGGATGAAACAGATCACCAGTTTATTTTTTATTAGATTAATTTTTTATTAAGCTAATTCAGTAAATCATACACTATAAAAGTTATTATAAATTTCGATATACTTTTTCGTTACAAAATTATAAAATTCGTAATTTTTTGGAACTTTGTATGAGAGACAACATTTCTTCATACACTCATAATCTGATTCGTCCTGTTATTCAATTTATCTCGGTCTTACGTTAGAAAGAAATAATAAACTCTACTACTAATAGATTCTCAAAATTCAATAAACAATAAACTTATAATTAGAGCAGGTAAGAGTAAATAACTGCATGGTAATTAGCGCTGTAATTAAAAAGTGTAAAGTAATTATACAATTTCACTACATATGTGATACAATATTAGATCAAATATTGCGTCACATATATAGTGAAATTGTAAATATACTTTACATTTTATAATTATAGCGTACTAATTACCGCACAGTTATTTACTCTCACTTGCCTTTAGTTATAAGTTTATTGTGTAAATTTCGAGTTTGAATTTTCCATCGAATATTATGTCACATGTATAGTGAAATTATAAATATACTTTATATTTTATAATTATAACTGGTTACCGCAATTATTTACTTTCATTTGTCCTTAGTTATAAATTTATTGCTAGTAATTTTACTGATTTTGCAAGACAGAGACACTGGTTCATCTCGCAGCCGTAATTCTGTGCGGTAAATTGAATGGAGTTGAAGTGCCGCACGAGAGTTGCAGAGAAAATCGGAAATCGATGATACTTATACCACGTTACTGTAATGCCAGTCCGATGCGTAATCTATAGGAAAGACTCTTCATAAAGAAAAAAGTAATGCTGCATTTTCAACGATTCACTCCTTGCTGCACGCTGAATATTGCGGTGACAAAAGAAAGTCATCAATAGTGTCTTCTTCCGTTTCCTATAACGTTTTCATTGAAAAAATGTTTCCTGAAAATCGCTCTTCGCAGCGAAATATCGCAGCAACTCCAAAATTTTTAGATTATGTACCTGTAAAATTATTTTTTTCCGCATTATTTACCCCTTCCAACACATCATCGAAATTGGATTAAGAGATATTTCATAAATGTTCTTTCAAAATCAATTTCTGACATAAATAATCAACTTATAGTTTGCAAGGACTGCATTGATTCCGAAGTCGACTTATATCGTTCTGTATCCGCCCGCATGTCAAGTAAATAAGAAAAATATGATACATGATTTATACGCGAGCAAGGACGTTTTTAGAAATGGATACGCTGTTCGTCATTTTGAATCGCTAAATCCCATTTGCCGTTTCGACACTCCATTCATCGTCGCGCTTTACCATCTCGTCCGAATGTCATCGTCGAATGTTTTCACATCCGTTTTCATTTCAATCTCATCGCTCTCGCTTTTACCTTAGCTGAGAATTTATGTTTTTCATTAGTAAGGCGCATTTTTTTAAATTTAGCTTCCAATAACCTTTCTTTGACTCGTTTCATTATCGCATTCAATTATGCGATAATTAACACATTAATTAATGTACGTGCCATATAAATAGTAGCACGTGCATCGTTTCGAGAGAAATTTTATTGAAAAGATAAATTTTGAGGAAGGACAGAAAAATAATAACCGAGGGCACAAAAAGTCAAATGTATATTAAATAAAATAAACTATTTGCTGACAATAAAGAGTAATTATTAGCAGTAATTAAACATTAAAACAACTGAAAATCGCTTTATCACGTCAATTTTGCAAAATTTAATTTTACTTTCTCGAAGCTTTCAATATGAATACAAATATTTATTATCGCTGTTATTATATAACAATTATACTCTTTTATATTTATGTTCTCACTTAGATTTATATTTGTACAAAATTTCAATTTGATGCTCTTTATATTTACTTGGATAGGAATTGTAATACCAGCTTTGGCTTTTCAATAAAATTTTCTTATCTTTTACATATTTGCATTTCCTCCTTTTTTTCTTTCTTTTCATTTAAATCTCGCGTAGGTTCAATAAATTATTATTATTAAATAATATTAAAAGAAATTCTTAAAACCGTAAATGTGAATACACGACAAGTAGAGAATAAATATCCCTACTTGTTGTGTATTATTATTAAATTAAATTTTTAGGATGTCAAAAGTCATGAATGTTTTCGTATTATTTCTTTGTTGATTCGATTATCGATCATTTTCTACCCAAGATTTCATGATCCTTGGACAGTATCTAATAAAAAGAGAGTAAACCAAGCGTACCTGCAAATAAGTTTCGAGGGAAAAGAATAAAATCCTATTTGACGAGAGATAGAAAAAGAGTGTAAGATACGGGATAAGCTGGGTCGGTTAGAAATCGGAGGAAAAAAGCTAAATAAAGGCGAATCAATTCTGATTTACGATAATCACGCGTCATCTGCTCTTCTCTTCTGTTTTTACATCATTCGCAATTTTTACGAAGGTAAAAAATAAAACCTCGCCCGTAGAATACGTACGCGCGCACGATCGATCGAGACTAAAACCCAGCGGACGGAGTCTTGCATTTGCGAGAAGCAACGAACGCACATTGCTTTTCTTCTCTCCTTCTATTCTACAAAATTTTCGCCTAGATTTCTTTCTGTTTTCTCTTTTAATATTTTTCTTCTTTTTTCATTGATACTTTCGCATCTCACGCTATTAAATAGTAAATTATTGTATAAATTATTATGAAGTCTAGTAACATCGAGCTTCTTGTTAATGCTCCCTTTCGGGAGCATTGTTACAAATCTTAACAACTCGAAAGAATTGAAAAGACCTGCACGTTTAAAGTTTGAAGAAGTCTAAAAGCATTTTGTAAGAGATACAATGAGAAAAATGTGTTTACGTATTGAAGAATGTAAGAGATACAGAGCTCTTTTGCAGAGCACATTTCAGTAACTCGCTTATTGTAAGAATTCACAGTATGGAGCTTACATATATATTAATCCTAAATTTAATAATATTTATTTTACTGTCTTATTTCGTTAAGACTCCGTCTTCTATATATTTCATTCAATTTAGTTTAATTTAATTTTACTTATTACTTACGAACAAATTTTATACTTGAAAGTTACAATAAGAAAATATGAATACGCAAATAGTGAGGCATTTGTATGTTGTTAAATTATCTTTTATATAAAAAAAAAAATATATGTAAAGATCTTGATTTTTTTTGCCATAGTTATTAATTCCATATCTTCTTTTCATCACAATGTAATTTTAAGTTTGCTTCGTCTGGTTTTTCCAAGTTTTAGATTAAACGTAACGGTCAGTCACAGACAAGCAGAAAGAAAATATGACAAAAAGTGCGCGACACGTTTCTTGTTAAAGTTTCCACTCTATCTGGCAAGAAACGAGGGCAGAAATCGGTGCGAACAAAGTAGCAAACTAATGAAGTGCTATGAACAATACGAGCAATACGTTTACGACAGAAAATGAAATGGCGCATTTGAATAACGTCTATTTCTGGAAGCGATATGATCCGCAGAGTAAGAACCGGCGTAATTACGAGACGAAGTGCGAGATGCCAGTGATTATTAAAATCTGACATTATCTTGCGCTGCACAGTAAAACAGTTGCGTGTAATAATTAGGTCGCGAGCGTGAGTTGCAATGACTAATACGACCGATATATTATAATAGGAAGTCGTGCACGCGATGCTGCATTTGAATAACTGTACGTCGCAATTTTAAACTCTCGACACCGTAACTCCTCGTTATCTCTCATAAACGTAAAAGTTTTTATTTTCAATATCAATAATAAATATTTCGAAAATTAAATCTCTAATTAATATTTCGAGAAGATAAAATTTATTTAAATTTTCGTGAATATAATTTTAATATTTAATTCAAACACAACTAATTCACAAAATCTCTTTATTTTTATCAATATAGAGTTAAAAAATTATTAATAATTTAAACATTTGTTGAAAAAAATTACTTTAGTTGAAAAAACACAAAAAATTCTTTATCAAAATACGATGAAATACTTAAAGTGCGAAGTACTTATTTCAAAGAGATGTAAAGCTATGATTAACTGACAATTTTGCGAAAATCCTATGTCAACAGAGATCATTTTCGCGATGATCCCGTTATCAAATCTGGATGAACGAAAAAATCACGGACATCGACGGAATAAACTATCACGAAGAGAAAGGCTTGAAAGAATCCCACGGGAGAATTGTGTTCTACGCTTGGATTTGAATAATATCTTCGCATAGCAGGCGGTGTTCATATTTCGCGTCTTCCCTCAACGAAAATCTTTAGAATAAATCTTGCATATATATTATCAATATGAGCTAATTTCTAAATTCTTTTCTCGCTATTACGAAATATAATTATTCTTATCATTATATTAATAATATAACATTATATTAATAAAAAAATTTCGCGCCCTTAACACAAAAGTAATTTTTTATCTCAATAAAAAATGATTAATATTTCATATTTAATATTACGATAAAGAGAATTTGTAAAAATTTATTTCACATAAGAAGAAATATTTCAAAAATATTAATCTCTCTTCCTCTCAAATTAAAATTAAAATATCAGATCAGTAAATAAAATATACGAAACATAAAATTGTTTAAATAAAATAAAAAGAACGTCGGGATCAAAATTCACGAAAGTAGATGAAGCTTATAAACTGTACATTTGTCTGAAACCGTAAGCTGCAGAAACGGATGCGCAAATGCCTTTTCAAGTTCCCATAGTGAAAAACACGCTTTTAAAGATCCGCCCTCGCGAACAGACCGCGGAGTGGCGTCACCGTTAATAAACGAGCAAAGACAATGGGGTCCAGGTCGCGTAAGAGCAAAATAAATTGAAGGTATCTCCAGTGCCGCCCCGCTTCCGTCTGGCGGGTCGAGTTTCCTGGGCTGACTGTTCCGTAATTAGTGAGCGTCTAAACAATACTCAAGCCATCCGGAGGCCACCCTTTGCGCGCGCGCGCCCACCGCCGCCACCCTTATTCCACGCTTCTCTTAGCGCGAACCGGAATCGCCGATAATTAATTATCCACTCGCGGAGTGTGCGACTGTTGGGATTATTCGCGGCTGCGTTCTTCTTCTTTCACCCTTCTTCGTTCTACCATTCCTTCGATCCTAATTTCAAGTCGTTTATAAGCAAGATCGTCTTTGTCTCGCTACTTGTATCTTGATGAGATAATGGCTCGTCGCCAAGCAATTCCAGAGGAAACGCGACGAAAAGGACGAATTCAAGCAGTGACTAAAAAGGCTATCGTATGTAATATAGAGCGCAAAATTGGCTCGTATTCGTTCTACCATATTATCGCCAGAAATGAGAGAAAAAGAACTGCAATAATAAATTGTTTAATAAAAATTAATTACTCTCTTCTAATAAAAATTATAAGCCAGAGAAATTCTATGAATTTTTTTTGATGTTGTATGAGATTTTAAGAAAATTTCCATAGTTCTGCACAACGTTATGTTCATAAGATACGCCGTTAATACAAAGCGCTTTTTTATCTCAATAAAAAATGATTAGTATTTCATATTTAATATCATGATAAAGAGGATCGTAACGGGAATTTGTTTCATAAACCGTTGCACGCGTTTGGTATATACAGCGAAATGTACTTTAAGTTAAAATTGAAACGGGTTTCCAGCATCTTTAGCCGTTCTATAAGGTATGGAGTGTACACTTCAAAATTTTCCCATTATGAATGTGATTAAATGTCGAGCGATTAAACGCATGAAGTTGTTGCATCGCACGAGGGACGGAAACGACCGCGCTCGTTAGCATGTACTTTGAAAGTCTTTAATTGCGACCAGAAGCTCGCCGGGCTTGTAAATAATATTTGCCAAGTAAATAAATAGCGATAAATATGCGCTGTCTCGTGAGGTCTTACGCGATAAATGTTGTTACTTAGAGTTCCTCAAGTTTTTAATCCCGAGGAAGAAATACGTTTTCTCTCGAATTATTTAGGCATGCAAAAATCGATTGTTCTTTTCATACATAATTATCTTTCAATCTTAAATATAATATCGATTTACAAAATAAAGAAAAAATTTCTTGAAAGAGAATTCTTGCATTTATTTATATCGTGGTTTTTTTCTAAAAATATATATTGTATATTAAGTTATGAAATATTAAATTAATATTTATTAATTATTATTAATATAACTAAGAGGCAGCTTGTGTTAGCTACAGAATTTCTCACTTGCGATAGACTAACTCACAAAGTTCTTCGGGATTTTGTGGTCATGACATGCTGCGCTATTTTGATCTTTCACGACAGTGAAGTTTAAAAAAGTTAGTTTACTACGTTAAAAGCTACAAAAATGTTTTACCCGGGCAATTTCCGGGTTCGAAAGAGCAGACAGATCAGACACTCGACGGAAAACCGCAGAGTTCCTGTCGATTCTCTTTTACTGTGAGATACGAAGTTACTATTGGCGGACCAAAGGCCACCTTTATTGATTTCTTTCGTCGATTTCTCGAAGCGTTCGATAACTTCTTCGAAAACTCGAGGGTACACCCCGAGAGTGCAGCCTTGTAGATTCCGAACGCATACCATAGATCCGACTTCTTCCTGTAAATTCTGAAGCGTACTATCTTTTTCTTCCTCCCTTCCTCTCTCTCTCTCTCTCTCTCTCTCTCTCTCTCTCTATCTGTTTCTATTTATCTATCTATCTATCTATCTATTTCTCTTTCTTTCGCTTCTCTTTTCATTTACTCAGCTCTTCCCGACGTCTCAAAGCTTAACAAAATGGAAACAATATTGACTCGTGAATCTAACTAAAGAACTTCGTATCGAAACGATATTGCAGTTTCCAATGAGAACGATTCCTGTTACATTCCTTTATAGATTCCGCGAGATACTTGGACGCAACTACAACGGAAAGCAATTCGTCTTTTACGAAGTTTGGACATATAGGTGCTTTGATCAAAAGCATCTTTAGAAGATCGCAATAAAATTAAACGAATTATATATTCTAAATATTGTTTATAAACGAAATATTGTTTATAAACTAAAAGACACACAAATTCAATTTGTCTATTTGAATATAATATAAGTGATTGCTGCTAAAATATTATAAAAGATTTGTTTTTAGAATAATTATATTATCAGCAAACATACACAAATATTTCTCTCATATTTTTTGTCATTTATATTAAAATTAAAGACATTCAACAATCTTAATATGAACACAGGAAAAAATAGTTGACTAATTTTTACTTAACAAAACTAACAAAAATATTCTGATTATTTTTTCGAACTTATGACAAACTCTACTTATTGAAAGTAAAAATATCGGAGATATAAAGCAAAAAATACATCATAATTATAGTGAATCTATTCAAATAATTATTACCTTACTGTAAAATAAATTATTCTATTTTTAAGATTGTAAGCATAAATAAGTTCCAAAATTTACTTTACGAAATGTAAAAAGTATTTTATAATTCGACTATACGACTCGCTCATTTATCAGAAAAGTAAATTTAACACAAGTGAGTGTCTATCCTTATATGGATCTCATTTCATTTTACTAGAATTCTAGCGTATATTACTTTACATTTTTCTCCGTGAAGTAATTTTTCTCCATTTGCGTTATACAACGATTATTAAACTTTAGAGATTGTTTTTCATGAAATTTACGTGAATTCGTTCTAGAATATTGCGAACGCGACGGTTGAACATTACATTGCTACGATATCAACATTTTACGTTCATGTTAATCTTATTTAATGCCATTCCTCGCTTGATTCCGGTAAATATTAATTATTACCGTTGCTACGAAGGCAAGAGCATGAGCATATGCCGCTAGTAAGGATATTTATCGAACGCGAAGATTGCGATGTCGGATGTACTCGCTGAACATTGCGCGATCTCTTCATTTTCATTATCGACCATTATCGGTTAATGGTTTGAGAATATCGTCACTTATGTTATCGCTAGTAGGATAAAGAACATTCGATACGAGCCGATTGATATCAACATATGACGAAATATATATATATATATTATAGATAATTATAATTTAATTGCAATTTTTTTGCCTCGCGCGGCAAAATGGCTGATGAATACAATGAACAAATACTGCAATTAATTAATACTAATTATGGTCGGTCTGACACTAATTTTGATAATTCACTGTCGGTATCGACTGAAATGGTGACGTCTTACAACCTTTAAAATAAATCTAAAATTCTACTAAGAAAAAATATAATACATATTGAAAATAATATGTATTATAAGATTTACAAAATCTTATAATACATATTACTTTCAAATTAACTATTGAAATATTTATTCACTGTAAATATTTATTCAATAAAAAAACGATGGCTAAATTAATGATTCTTGTACTAAGTAAATATATATTTACATTTAGTAAACACTTATTGTTAGTACAAACAAATATTTATTAAAATTTAATAAATTTTTTTCACTAACGATTTTTCATGTTATATCTAAATTTTGTATCTGTTTTTTTAGGTCTATAAATCTTAGGTCTATAGATATTTTACATACAAATATTTTATAATTAAATTTTGCATTTTTCTTTGAATATTTCTTTAACTCAGCATGCCGTCGATCTTTTTAGAAAAGATGCTCAATTAGCGACTTCTTATACTACCAACCTATGTATAGGATTCCAAGAACGAAAGTCTTCAATAGCACGAAAGGGAATTTTTCCGACATTGTTATCGAGATTATTAGTTGGATGTTCAGTTCTTTCTCTGTTCTCGTGCTATTGTGAGTTTCCGCGGTTGCGGAGGCGGAACATTACCGTCTCGCACTTTTCCGTATTGCACGCCTGCACGGAAGAGCAAATAATTTCCGCTTCTTCTAATTTATCCTTATCTCACCACCCGATTTCGCCTTTGCAGGCTCTGCTCTCCCTCGAAAATACGAAAATAAATGACGTTATATGACGGAGTTAGTCTTATCGTCACCTTTTTCTACGTGATGTTTATTTGCGGAATGTAATAATCTTACATGGAAATTACTCTCTGTAAAGTGCAGGAAGTTTAATTGTTAAGAAATGAATTTTCCTATTTATTACAACAATACTGAAAGTATTCTTATTAATAAAAAAATTGTTATTCTTTGAATTAAATATGTCGACGTAAATTAAACATAAAGAATATGATTACTAAATTTTTATTATATGTTTTTAATTTTATCAATATATTTTAACTCAATGATTTTATAAAATTAACTCGATGATTTTAGAAATAAGAATTGAAAAAATGATTGATCATTTCATAAGGACCATTGTTAAAAGCATCGTAGTCTCTCTAAATACATCTTAATTGTTATTTTCTTTGTTGTTATAATTAGCGTTTACTGAAAGTGGCTAAAAAAGTTAGCTAAAACGTACGTTATCATATTTTTAATATATTTTCAATTCAGATAAAGTGCTTTTTATAATTGATTAATCACACAGGACTACAAATCTTACAGCATTAATTCTTATTAGCCCATTTTATTTCTTAGATATATTTAAAATTTTTTTTCCTAGAAATTTATTTATCATTGTTAATATTTACCATTTGAAAATTCCAAAAGTAAGTTTAAACAACTCAAAATTTAAATCTCTTATTTTATAAGAGTTTAACAAATTTATTTTACCATCTTTTGTTTGCTTATTTTCTTTCATAATGTTCGTGATGAATTAAGGCTTAACAAGCCACATGAATAATAACAAGATCTCGCTTACCTCTATCCGGAAAGTCCAGCCCTCCAGACTGAGCAGCTTAAGGGTCGTGTTCCTTGCCAGAGCGTGACATAACAGCCTTGAAGGATGATCGTCTAGGGCCAGTCGGGGACTAGACAAGTCTAGTAATTGTAAACAGGGTGCTTCTGTCAAAGCCAACACCAGAGGCATTACGTCGGCTGGTCTCGACGCTCCAGCGGCCCTCAAAGCATCCAAATTGCGGGCCTTTCTTACGGTCTCGCCTAAACAGCCGGCATCTAAACCGCCCAGAAGACATTTGGACACGTTCAGAGATCTCAGTTTGCAGTTGGGTTCCCTGAAGCACAAAGCGCAATATTGTCGATCAGTTGGATTGTATCGTGAACGAGAAAATGAGAAAAACTTTCTTCTCAATCTTTTCCAGCATAGCGTATATCGCAGACAAAAGTTTCGACGCATATAGAAAAATGAACTAAAACTTTAATAATTTAAAGTTTAAAACTTTATAATAAATATTTATGATATATAAATTATAAAGAATGTCAACTGTCTATATATACATATTTTTTTAAACTCTTGGTATTGCTTTTTCATTTTTATGTAATACAATTTTAAAACAAGACAAAATATAAGAACTTTTTATAACCAAAACTTTTAAACAAAAGAAATTTAGAAATAAATAAATTTAATATGTTTACTCTTCTTTGTATAATATAATTTTTGTTATAATAATTTATTTAATTTTGTTGTGAAGATATACTTATGATATTTCATACCGAACAATTTGATTTGATACAAGAAACGAGAACTTACCAAATTGGATGAGAGAGAAAAAAGATTTAATTGAATTAGCTGATGAGACAGTAATCATTTAAAACTGATGGTAGGTCTGTCGAATT
>Ga0157364_1005858_pt1 | contig 12567 bp, 3 predicted proteins | sample AttsexASBM2_FD_111476 | JGI IMG/M metagenome (GOLD analysis project Ga0157364, IMG submission 111476) | Fungus gardens microbial communities from leaf cutter ant in Ribeirão Preto, State of São Paulo, Brazil - Atta sexdens ASBM2 | ecosystem: Host-associated > Fungi > Mycelium > Unclassified ... | reverse complement strand
TATACAAAAGTAAAATTCGCACATCATGTACAATGAAATAGAACGTCAGAACTGTTCGAAATGATCTGAGATTATCCTATTATATGGTACGCGCGATAATTAATCGTGTTTCGTGTTACACTTTGTACGAATACAACGAAGAATTTGACAGGAGGAGCAATCACACACATATCGAGTAAGAGTAATTATGAGATAAATAAATAATTTTTTTGTTTTACTAAAAGATCTCTATGAAAATTATATAAAACATATATAGAATATGTTTACAAGTGTAAATATAAAATCATAGATAATAAATGTATAAAATAATTACATTAAAGTAATATACATAGATAAGAATATCAATAAATATAAATATAACATTTTACAAAATTCTTGGAATAGCTTCTGCTGATCTATCTAAAGCTCGTTTTTACTGTAGATTAACTTTAATCTCAGTTCAACTTACTCTTCATCTTTTTCTAATTCTTAAAACTAGTTAGTTGAACCGAGATTAAAATTAAACATTGATAGAAATTATAAAAGACAGATAAATATTTAATCTTAAATATTATGAAATATAACTGTTGAATTATAAACATTTTATGTTAAGTATAATAAGATTTTCAAGAAGTGTAATTAAGAACATCGTGAAATTATAATAAATTAGTAATTTATTTAATTAATTTTTTATTATGAATTTTTATATTAAGCAGGTTATAATGAATTTAATTATCGATTTTGTTTCCTGTGATAATTACTGTAAAATAAAGAAACATGAAGTAACATGAAACAAATAAAGTAGACGAACTAATACATTTTTAGAATATAAAATTATTATTAAATTTTGTTTTCTTGTGATATTCGTACAAGAATTATTCCTCAAAATAATGGAGATTATAAAAGGATTGTTCAAATTTATTTACTCTTCTGCATATTATTTATACAAAATGATAAAATGATAAATGATATAAGATATTGTAGGAAAAATTGCTAATTTAGTTATTTTCTTTTATTTTCTTCTTTTTGAATATTTTCTAGTTTAGTAAAAATTAAAATCTGCATTTAATCTTTCCAAGATTAAATATATAAAATAATATAAGAAAGCAATATTTAAAGATATTTTTAGAGATAAAAGTTTTGCAAATAAATACAAAATAGACAGAAAATATTAATTTATTTATTTAATACAAACATTATTTATTTAATAAACACACACACACACACACACACACACACACACACACACACACACACAAAATAAAAAAGCCAATTTTATTTTAATTTTCATAATCTATTCATTTATTCATCTATTGATCATTTAACTTTATCAATTGAAATAGAGACATTCAATAATTTAGACTCTGATAACTCTCATCGCGCAAGAAATATTGCGGAATATTTCACATAAACAATTTTTTAAAAGTTACAGTTATTTTGCAATGCTAATTATTTCAATGTTTAATTTTGATCTCTTAATTAAAATAATTATTAAACCATTTTTCTCTCTTAAAATATGAGATATTCTGAATTCGGTTTTTCACGAACGAGGTCATGTAACAATTATAAATATTAACTTTAAAAGACATATTTAACTAAAATTTTCAATTCATTCTTACTCTTTTCGTAGATCGTATTTTATTATTTTAAAAAAATGTAGAAAATCGCGCTGTGAGTTTATTATATTTTTATTATTTTAAAATATATTTTATTTTGACATAATATTTTCCTACTGAAAAATATTATACAAATGTCAAAATAAATATACATTGTATATATGAAAAATCTAACTTAAAATGAAAGCCATTCTGTTAATATCATGTGTCCTATACTATTGCATTAAAACTCATATCACAGATATATCGATGTGAAATGGACCGCGTGCGGAAACACGGAGAGTCGAGGTCAAACCAGTATTGCAACAACCAATTCTCTCGGTGCATCACATGCAAGCGCAACGTAATGGCACGTAAGGGCACACGGTTGGGTTCTTGCTATGAACGCGATCGAATCTCATCACGCGAAACCGGCGCGGAACAATGTAAAAAGGAAATTGAAATCGCGAGAAGCCGCGAAGAGGTGGGCGCGAAGAAGTTTATACCCGGCGTGTAGAACAGCTTTCGCGCAAACGAGGGTGGTTCTATCCTTCTCACGCTTGGCAGGACTTCGAAAATTAATTTTCCGAAAGCGCGTAAACACGTGGTCTACACAGTGAACACGAGGAACGACCGATTCGGTCGTCATTTGCTGCTATTAAATCTCGTGCGATCCGGAGTCGTGTTCGATTGGGTATTCAGGAACTTCTGTGTGACATGATTGCAATTGCAATCTTAGATATATTACTACAGATAATAGAGATGTGTGTATCCCGAGTGCTAAATTACAATTTTACTCAATGGGCACTGAGAGAAAATTGTTTGTAACTATAATTATTTATTACTATAATTGTTGTATTATTACTATAAATATAAAATAAAACTATGATTATTACTGCTATAATAATAATAACAATAACTATGTGTATAGTTCTAGCAACGAATATATATATATATATATATATATATATAATGGACGAAAATGACTATAATTATAGTTATAATTATATAGCTGAAATTATCATAAAAATGACTTTTCAAGTGACTATAATTTTACAATTATATTTTGGGACAACTATATTTGTTATGGTTGATAATATCATTACAGTTAATACCAAACATTTTTCTCTCAGTAGGAGATCAACACCGTAAAGATGAAAATGGTCGAAAAGAAACTTTGAATAAGAAACTTAAGAAAAAGCAATTTTTTTCCCTGGAAGTTTTTTACTCGATTATACAATTTTTTGGAGTATTTGATGATTTTGATGCTGTACCTACTATTCTATTTCTAGAATTCAGTTTTTGAATTCATTCAAAAGATTTCTGTCAAAAGATAGCAATAAAAGTTAAAATGTAATACAGTGGCAATAGTCATGGATATAGATACACTATCGTTTATAATTATTTGGATGATATTTTTCTTTGTTGCAAGTAATTTCTCTCTTAATAAAATAAATAAAATTTTATTATTTATTACATTTTCTTTAATCCTGCTACTCGTGAAATCGCGGGATGTAAACGTGACAACGTTTATAATATCTTTCCACAAACCATATTCTCATTAAGTACACGCGTATATACGCGCGCGCGCGCGCGCGCGCGCGTGTGTGTGTGTGTGTGTGTGTGTGTGTGTGTGTGTGTGTAGTTTTCAAATTTGATTTTCTCGGAAACAAAGCCTCGGGCGAAAAAAGTTTATCCTGTATTTTTAACTTATTTTTGTACAAAGAATCATCCCGCATCCAATTGTGCGATAGGTTTTGTCCACACTCTGTTATATAAATATTAAAATATAAGAAAAAAAAAAGCTTGACGTAGTGTTTTACATCGCCGGTACATACCGCGCAGGTCAATTTTTTCTTATTAAAGTCAAACCTTGGGCATGGAACGCTTTTTCAAAGCTAATTTAATTATTACCTTTAGAGGGCGAGATGATTAATAATCTATATATGTCATCCTTTGTACTCCCGCTATCTTTTCAAAATGATTAAATACGTCGCTCATTAGCACCCACACATGCTACGCATTCAAGCATAACGTGCCATACACTTGAACAGACAAATACAAATTACGATACGGTCTCTGTATTACTGTGTAGACTTGAAACAGTCAGGAATCGCACGGTAAATGGATAATCCTGCGCGATGCCGCATTCTTTTCCGCTTCCCGGAAATCGCGAGAGGATAGTTCTTCAAGCCGAGCTTAATGGATGGTAGATAAATTCAGGCTAACTTCTCTGGACGAATAAAATCAGCTCTCCTTCTCTCTGTCTCTCTTCCGTGGTTTCGCAGTTTCCCACCGCACGCTTTTTTCGCGGCACTTCTGAGTGAGTGCAAGCTTTTAAAGATCTTCAACACCGACGGTTTCAGCTTCGCTTCACCTAAATCTTTGCTCCATCGAGTGGAAAGGTACTCCTTCTATCGTCCTCTCTTTTTCTCTTCAACGTGAAGTTGAGAGACGAACGAGAGAGATGATTGCACGAGTGCTCATTGACAATGCTGGACAATACGTTTACAATTATTCACCGTGTAAATCAAATTGCGCGCGCCAATTCGGAATTGATTGAGAGTATACGTTAAATAATCGAATATTAACGTGACCTAGATGGAAGATTATTTTTTTTTATTTTGAAAATCACGATTGGTTTCGCAAATAGACTCAATTTCCCTTGTTTATATTTTTCTGTCTCTCTCTCTAATTTTCTGAGCGATCTAAACGAGCTTTAATAATTAATTCTTGAATTAAATCTTTTACGAAAATTGAACAACTTTAATCAACACATTAGGCTGAATTCTTAAAAAGTTAAATTAAATAATTATATCTAAATTTATTAAATAACACATATTTATCATATATACATATAGGTATATACTTTTAAAGATACTTTTCTTGCTGATAATTAAGTTTCTTTGTATAACTAATCCTCCAGTAGCTTATTATTTTCTCATGATTTTGACAAATTTACAATCAATAAAATTGTAATCTTTATTTTGCGAATTCTCCCATCGATCTACTCTGCAGTTTACGAAAGGGATTTGATATTGCAAATGCGGTTAGTTAACCAGCGCTGCCAAGCTGAAAATTCTATGAAGCCCTTGAGAAATTCGCGCACATGTATCTAAGATCGCAATGTTAGATATCAATGTGAACATTTTTCACAAAGTGCTTTAACTTATCCGCTGCTTCCTCAGCTCCTTCTCAATCCCTATGGATTTCAATGACCATCTACGAATCGCGGCAATTACGAAAGAAATACCAGAGACGAATAAAAGCCATAGAGTGTGTCTAACGATGCTTCTTCGACACACTAACTAGATCTTTTATTGCGCGAATCGATGTAATGAACATTATACGAGAGTCTATTACACAGAAAGGATGATTTTTCTAAAGAATTTAGCTGGATACAGATCTGAAAATAATTTTGCAAAACCATCAAAATAATTATGTTAGCTCAAACTAGCTGCTAGAATATCAAAATCTTTTGCAGCATTGCTCGTCATGCTTGAAATTCTTACGTAATTATATTTTAATAGTCCAACAAAATTATTTTCAAAATCATTGATTATCTATTAACTAAATTTTTTAACTTTTTACACTTCAGCAATATCATTTCTATATATTTCAGAATTGATGATGGTAGAAAAATATATAAAAATATAGGTATGTATATATTAACAAGAAAGTACGCTATTTCGTGTAACTTGGTTCGCTCGATTAATTGGTTATCGACTTTAAATTGAAAATTACACGATCTACTGGCATCGCAAACGTCCCAGAGATGCAAAGGAACTATAAAGATGTTTAAAAGATAGTTTGATCTTCCAGGAGATCTTTTAGACGTTTGTTCGTTGAACTATTGTTTGAGTTTTGTTTCTTAACCGAGACGGCATCTCTGGAATACATTCTAACGAAAGGTTTGCGCACAATGCGAGAGGGAATTTTAAGAAGTGAATATATTTTTATAAATAAATTCCGTGTGCTTGGTATAATATTCGAAGTCATTCATGTTATTTATGTTACATAGGAATATAGTTTGCTTTGCAGATACGCAATACGGCCACGTGTACGCTACTCATTTGCAAATAAATATGCAAATAAACAAATTATGTGTGAAATAATTAATGTCTGATTAAGTGTTGCGCGCATTTAAATAATTGTATACAGAATTTCAAGGAGTATTCAATGTTTGACGAGACATTAATTAACGGCGATGACGATAAAATCGTATAAAAACAGTTTGGATGACATCGTTTGATATTTGTATCGCACGCAACAAGTTAACGGTACACAACAGCAAACTGTGAGTGGTGTCCAAATAGAATTGAATTCAACATGGACAACGTGAGACGGAGCGTATGCAATCTGACTGATATCGACGCGATATTGCGATTGCAATTTAACACAAATTAATATCCGCGAGGCTTTCGAATCGCGTCGACACGGAAAAATGGTAACTGAATGGGAGAGGCGATGAAGAAATTTGTACGCGACCGCAAGGGTGTCGATATCGTATCTATCGTACAAAGCGTATCTGGGTTATGCGATGCGTGGATGTTCCCATTTCCGCCATCCTCCTTCATCCTCGTCGGGGATTCTGACACCCTCTTGACTGGGATCATGACAATTAAGCGAGAATCGTGGAGCTAGAGCACAGCCTGCCACGAAATTAATCCGCCGGGAGACTAACGTCCCTTCGCCATTTTGCCTCGTTGCTTGATACCTGCGACGATGGATTCTTCAACATCGCACAGTGATCTGGAAAAATATGCAATGCATGATACGCGTTATTTTTGACATACGTACTGCGGCAATAACGAGAGAGAATGTTTAATGAAGAGAGAGTGAATCATTTTTTTATTAGAATTTTTAAGCTCATGTTAAACGAGTAAAAACTTTGATCGAATTTTAATTTGGGAATTGCCTGCCGTGTTTATAGCAGAGATTCAATATACTTAAATAATGTAAAAAGATCGACTCGAGATTCGCCAAGAAACCGAAAGAACTCGTGGCGTGGTGGTAATTTGGGAGAGAAAAATGGAGCACATGAAGGTGGAAAATAAACGTAAATACTCGCTTTATTTGATCGTCTTATAATGTGTACAGACCAGATAAATCACATAAATCTACGAGACTGTTCTTAAGACATCACGAGGGCGGGGTAGATTCTCCGCTTACGTGAAAAATTATGCAGGTTGCATGGGCGTTGCACTTACTTCCCAACAGCGCTGTTATCGCGGCGGAAGTAATAATTAACCGACTGAACAAAAGATTTAGGCCTCGACATCGTGTCTGACCTCCGAACCGTGGATCCCCACCACGGGGACAAAAGGTTCTCCTCAACGCGACGTTCATAATTCAATCCTCGTATTGTCCCACGCGACGTTCTACCCGACGGGTGTCGTCTTTCGCCATTAAGCAGAGTAGCCGGACAATGGACGCGATTCGCTATTAACCCTTTCGGCGTCGAGAATTCGAGGAGCCGGAGAGAGTGCGCCTCGCGGTGCGGCGCGCCATAACGATAATTCTCCGGCCGGGCGCTCTTGCACGGTCGATGCATTTAGCACTGGTCGCACATAATGCACTTCAAGTAATTCCATTTGTTGCCCCTCCTCGGGATTAAATCAGGAGTATGTGTATTTCCAGCGTTTTGGTTCGCGCGTTTAACACGGCTCTTATCGCGCACGCTTTAATATGCAACCGCAATAAAGACGGAAAATCGATTCTCCTTGTACAGGTTTAAATGAGTACAGAGTACTATCCGCGTATATTCGAAAGAATATAAAGTGTTTGTAAGAATTATAATTGAACTCGCGTTTGCGATGCTGATAAAATCGCGAGGTACATACACATACATATGTATTGTACAATATATATATATAAAAACATGGCGATAGTTCCTGACTGATTCAATAACGCTTCGCTGAACGGTGATTATATTTTCTTCACGTTCGCTGAATATCGAGATTCAATGTGAAAGCATTTTAATTTCTACCTCTACTAAGGACTCAACCGTTGCTTGCCCATTTACCAACTCGTTACAAATAGTGAAGGCGAGCTTTATTAAAGAAGTTTTAATTAATTATAGGATTGTTTGTGTTATAATGTCCGCATAAACATCGAGGAATGAACGGACTTTTATGATCTCTCGAAATGAAATATTTATCTTTCGCTACGCTTTGACGGGAAAACTCGGATTACTATTTTCAGATAGATATGATTGATGATGAATCCTTTAATATTTGGTCTTATTTAAACAGTTATAGAAATTTTAGATGTCTATATTGATTTCATGTTTTTAAAACTTAAGAGAAGACTTATGTAGAATATTCTTAGGAAGAACACATAATTTTTATTCCAACAATTTAATATCTCTGCTAATATTACTAGTGGAATAATTGTTCATATTTGATCTTAATTTAGAGAGTTTCAGGATGAACCTTTTGTTCAAATGACTCTTTACAGTCTACATCTATGCTGGAAGACGACAAATCATCAGAGAGCAGACAGACGGTTGCTAGATGAATCGATAGAAGTTTCGTGTACATTCCAGAACTGAAATGTGCTTTTGAAACTATGTAGCTTCAGTAATATTGTACGTGTGGAATAGTTGCGGGCATAGATACATATAATATTATACTATGCTGTTCTTGAAGTAGAACGAGGTACGCAAAAGACGTTTCTCCAACTTACGGACAGAAGGAAAGAAAAACGTAACAGCGAAGAAGTGCAAAATAATGTTAAATTAAGATAATAAAATAATATAATTAATTAAAATACTACTGAGAAAACAATCATTTTTTTAAATCGTTAATAAGTTTCTTCTTTTCGAAGAAAATGATAATAAATTAGTTAATAATTGAAATTAATTAATAATTCAATTTTCTTTTAATATTCTGTTTTTGTTTCATATCGTCATTTCGAAATGAATAATATTATGCTAATAAGCAAAAATTCCTATTCTGCTATCTTAATTGTCTCATATAGCAATGATATGGCACTACACGTAATTATGACGTTACGCTCACTTAATTTAAACATCCGAATGTTATTCTGGCTGTTAAATTAATATTTACAGTTACTATAATCATATAATTATTACGTACAATTCGTTACGTTATATCAGCTCGTGAATAGCACTTTACTGAAACTAAACTATACATTATTTTCCACCACTGACTGGCTTGTTTTATTGATGCAGTTTATATCTATCTGTTTGCCAATACAATGTGACGTAACTTGCGCTTCTTCTGAATATGTAATGATGTAAACAGGTACGTGCCTCGGGCGCGCGATTCGTATTGTTTTTTACTTAACGAACCGACAGTTACTTTATACACTGCGCCATTTTCCTTTATTTATTGGATCGTTAACTTCTGAAATCTAAGCTAAAATAAAATTACGTGCATGAGATCGAGCAATGAAATACGAGAGCGCTCAGCCGCTCAAAGACATTTCCTTCTGCTAGCACTATTTACGATTCATTCAACATTTATGGTCTCAGCGGGACGCCGTGGATGTACGGGATTTAGTAATGACGGTTGGAAAATGGGCTTTACCGGGTACCTACGAGGGATTAACGGAAAGTACGTACGCCCGCGTTGAAATTTACCACCGAGTTTCTCAAATCGCGATACCATACCCTTTAATTTAATTCGATCAACAAGTATCGACTGCTATTTTTTACGTCAGAGATTTTTATGTCAGTGCCGGCGATTGACAATAACTGCGTTTTAGTGTACTATATTCAAAAGCCGCGGAATGGGACCAATGTTGGCTCGCATGTTGTATCCTCGATTCGCTAGAGAGCGCAGAAATATATAATACGGGTGAATTTTCCGTCAGAAACAACAAGAAGTATATAGCACTAGCAGGCCTTGTTATGACATTGCATGAAGTCCAGATTTTTCGTCGCTGTTATTTAATTTTAAATGTATCTGCACTCTCTCTCTCTCTCTCTCTCTCTTTCTTTGCGCAATATTTCAAGATAAAAATATAAAATCAAAAATTTCAGATACGTAATTGAATAATTGGCTATTGATGCTTTCCAGCAAGAGACACAATATAACACAGTGATTAGTTGTTTAACATTGGCAAACAACAAGGATATATTGTGTCATCTGTCTCTTGTTGGAAAATGTCCTGTATGATAGAAGGTAATCACATTGATTTCGAAATAATTTTGAAACGATTTTTGAAAATAATAAAAAATTTCACATTTACATGATCGCCAATTATATTATTTGATTAGAATAGAAAAAAATAATCACACACGTGTTTGTTTTGAAACAATCAGTATATGTTTTCTCGAATTGTTGAGCCTTTTTATATATTCTCTCTGTCAAGAAGTAGAAATACCACATCATATGGCAGACATTAATTCAATGCGCTAGTCTAGTTCTTCTCGTGCTCTCTTCGATGCTCTATTCTCTGCTGGTAAACGCTACTTTACTAATAGTCTACTATCTTTGTCTCAGTTCGTCAAGCTGTGACAATGCTGGTAGATGAATAGCGTCGTTTACCGTACTGTCAGAGAAAGAAAGTCACATAGTCATTTGGAAGAAAGATAGTCGTAAAGAACAGAAGTACTACAGTGTACTGCGATATGGCAAAGTTCCATTGATCTAATTAAAATACATTGACCTAAAAATTCCAAGTTTAATTTTAATTTTGGCAATATTCCTCGTTTGAAGTAAATTTCTTGGAATTAATATTAAACGAAATAATATTTCTCGGAAATAATATTAAATAAAAATTTGATATTAAGAAACAATTAAAATTTGATTTTAATTGATGTAGAAAATTATTATAATTGTAATTAAAATATATAATCAAAATTGAATACACATATTTTGAAAATTTATTAGTTTTATATCTAATGGGGTATTATATTTCGTTGAAGATTTATCGATTAATAAAACTCGTTTTAGGCGATTTATAATTTGCATCAGATTTCGAGATAGAAATCTGATACTTTCACATATTTATAATTTTTCTATGCTGTACATTTTTATATACAGATATATTTAAATATATATAATGTACATTTCTATAGTTCTTTTTTTCGTGATATTAAAATTACAAATAGAATTTCATCCTGCATTTTAAAACGAATTATAGGTCATCTAGAGGACTTAAGGTATAACAATATACAAGGGTGTCTTCTGCTGTTAGGGGATCACTATACATTTTGAATTTACATGTCTCTGGTAACGATATAGTTAACAAGAAGCACTATTCCGCGCGTTGACACAGGCAGGATCAACGTCTTGTTTGCGGATGGACGATCGAATGTTCGGTATACAGGCTGAAATTCGCGCTCGAACGTGCGCAGGAATCAGCGATATAATCTGTGGAAAGTATCGCATCATTCATACATATCTATCTTGTGTCTGCGAGCAATCATGATTTATGACGCGAAGTGATTATCTCTCGCCGAACGCATTCGCCGCATAAAAAAGCTCTTTATTATACTTGTTGGGAGAATTCAAAGCTTATCTGCGAATTTATGTACAAAATGCTATCCAGATTTGTATGTTGCTTTATTTCAGCCTCAAGTTTTTTTGTTGTAATTTAGCCTAGCTTTAGATGTAAGCTTTAGATGATGTGCTTTTATGCAATTTATAATATCATTTGATTAATACATCTTCTGCTTAAATTCTATATTAACCTTTAAAGCAAACTCTACATGAAATGAGTTTTGTTAACTATATTTCCAACATCGGGACAGGGAATTCCCTACATAATGTAGTTACGAAAAATGTAAATTAGTTAGAGCAACAAGAAGAAGCGCAAAGCTATTTCTGCTTAGATACATTGTTTTAATTCCTTTTTTTATAGATTTTTATTCGCGTCACCTCTATGTAAAATTAGTAAATTTGATTATATCACGTACTTGCGGAGAGCCTTTAAATTGCTCAATTATAACGTGCACTTTATAATAACGAACAACAATAATTGAATTAAATAGCACTCGCGCAAATGGAAGTATCGCCGACTTTCTTTTTCGACGCAAAAAAGCAAGTATACGAAATTTGCGTTCGAAAAAACTTGCTGCATTTCTCAAAAATTCCCTCTACCAGTATCGATCGGCGCTTCATTAATGTGCTTAACGCGGCGGGTATTGTACACGCAAATCGGGACGAGCGAGTCTCACAGTACATTTGCATCAAGCCACAATTAGCTCGTTTAGTTCTTCGATGCTCGGTCGTGTTCGAAACGGATCTTCTATTTCGATTAATTGTCGGTGAATTAAAATCTTAATTGTTCCATCGGGATTTCGATAGGATTGCCATTCGGGCTGTCGGCAAACATTAGACTTAATGCATCATTTAATAGTCATTTTCTCCGAAATTATTGATATGATAAAATGTAAAATTTCAGACGAAAATGGAACGGTTTCGAGAGAGACATATTTTGGTCACGCTGATTTTTTCTCTAGTAAAAGAGATATGAAGGTCACCTCCATTTTATGAATGGATTTTTTTACATAACATGATTCCTCTCTCTCTAATTATTCTATAAGAGTGTTAAAGCAAAGATTAATCAAAAAGAGACTAATCAAAAATAATTTATGAAATATTTTTTTATACTTTATTCTGACATATATTGACATAATATTACAACAAATATCTCATAAACTATTAATTTTTTATAATCGTAATTATTAATATTTTTATGAATAGAAAAATTAGAAGAATTATATTGTGTAAAAAAAAATCATCATATAATTTCATTTAAAATAGTGGAGGTGACTTTTGGAAAAAAACAACATAACCAAAATACAATCTCCTCGAAGTCATTCCCCTTTCATATGTCTGATTTATGTCTTCTCATTTTTTTTATTCTAAAATGTACTGTTAGATATTTGAGATCATCATTTAAAAGCGGCCGCCCTCTGTGTGTGTGTGTGTGTGTGTGTGTGTGTGTGTGTGTGTGTGTGTGAGAGCGGGAGGGGGGGGTGGCGGGAGAGGGGGGGGGTGTGCGGGCGCGGGGTCGC